>Ga0180431_10000015_pt1 | contig 234806 bp, 168 predicted proteins | sample SS_ome_11_FD_132459 | JGI IMG/M metagenome (GOLD analysis project Ga0180431, IMG submission 132459) | Hypersaline lake sediment archaeal communities from the Salton Sea, California, USA - SS_1_MS_1 metaG | ecosystem: Environmental > Aquatic > Non-marine Saline and Alkaline > Hypersaline >...
CTGAGATGGGCCTACCCGATGCTCATGGCGTCCATGGTCGCCGTCGCCGCCGCTATGCTCGTCTACTTCCGACGGAAAGGTTGGGTCGGCGCCGAGCGTGAGCGGGAGGACGTCGACCAGGACACGTAGGCGCCGCCGAACCCGCGTCCCGGCGGGTGGGACGACTGAACCCTCAGACGGAGGACGGCAACGGTGATCTCGCTGTTCAAGCGCTATCCGCTGCTGGCAGAGAAGCTCCCGCACGTGTCCTTGGGTGTGTTGCCTACCCCCATCCAGAAGCTCGACCGGCTGGCGAACGAGATCGGCGCAGACACGCTCTATCTCAAGCGGGACGACCTGAGCGGCGCGATCTACGGCGGGAACAAGATCCGCGTGTTGGGGTTCCTGCTGGGCCGGGCGCTGCAGATCGGGGCCAGAGAGGTCCTGACGTTCGGTTACGCCGGGTCCACGCACGCCACGGCCACGGCCGTCTACGCAAAGGAGCTCGGCCTCAAGAGCATCTCCATGCTCTTGCCCCAGCCGAACGCGCGCTACGTCCGCGCCAATCTCCTCCTGAGTTACGCGTGTGGGGCGGAGCTTCACCAACACCGAAGCGTGCGTGCCCTATACCCCGCGACCGCCTACCAACTCCTCCGGCACAGATTGAGATGCGGTCGCTTCCCTTACAGGATTGCGCCCGGCGGGTCGTCCCCCCTCGGCACGATCGGCTACGTGGACGCGGCGTTCGAACTTGCAGATCAGGTCAAAGAGGGCAAGATCCCGCAGCCGGACTGCATCTACGTCCCCTTGGGCTCGATGGGCACGGCCGTGGGGCTGACGCTCGGCCTGCGGGCCGTGGGGGTCGAGACCCGGGTGGTCCCGGTCCGGGTGATCGGAGAGGCCCACGCGTCCGCCGAGGGAATGGTCCGGCTCTTCGGGAAGACCAACGCTCTGCTTCGCTCGCTGGACGGGTCGTTTCCGGCGTTCGAGATCACAGAGAACGACCTCGACATCCGGCACGACTTCCTCGGTCAGGGCTACGCCCTGTTCACCGAAGCGGGCATGCGGGCTGTGGCATGTATGGAGCTAAGCGAGGGGATGACGCTGGACGGGACCTACACGGGCAAGGCACTGGCCGCCCTCATCCAGGATGCCAAGAAGGACGCACTGAAGGACAAGACCGTGCTCTTCTGGAACACGTACAACTCGAGGGACTTCTCCGACGCCATCGCGGGCGTCGACTACCGCCAACTGCCCCGGTGCTTCCACCCCTACTTCGAGCAGGACGTGCAGCCTCTGGACAGACCCCACCGACCGGCCGGGCAAGGACAGATGCCGGCGACGGTTCGGCTATAGCGTTCCCGACGGCAGGATCAGGAACAGACAGGTCAAACATCCCACCAGAAGCAGGATGGCGAGCACGATTCGTTGGGGGGCGAGCTGTCTTGCTGTAGGGGCGTCCATGCCTGACTCCTCATCCGTTGAAAGTGAAGGCGGAAATTATCTATTTCGGCTTTATTCTGTCAAGGCCTAAAATCGTTGTGCGGGCAATTCTCGACCCCCGGGTCAGTCGGCCCCCCAGCGTCCCCCGGCACCCAGGCAGCGTCCTCTGCGTTGAGAGACGCCAACAGGATTCTAGTATCGGCAATCCCCTCCCGAATCGGCCAGGGCTTCCGACCAGTTGGCCCTCGCGCCTGGTCGCGTCGCAAGAACACAAGATAACAGTGATCCTATTATACTAAATTTAAAACCGGCTTCGCCCAACGAAGACCCACTTGTCCGCTGGCCCGTTGCTGTATACATTTGTATGAGGAGTCGCGTATCCTAAAGGCTGTGTCGTTAAACAAGTACTTAGAAGAGGAGAATCTACTATGAAATCCAACCGACCCACTGGAATGCTGTTCGTTGGCGCGATCGCTGCGATCCTGGCGGGTACGTCGCGAGCCGACCCCCCCTATTGGCATCGCGAGATCGTGGACGCTGGTGGCCGAGGGTGTGGGCAATGGTGCTCGCTTGGCTTCGACCCCAACGGGAGACCCGCCATCGTCTACGTGGACGAGGATGACGCCCTGGCTTATGCCTGGCGTGACGACACGGGGCCGACCCCGGTCTGGGTGAAGGAGATCATCCCAGACGAGTACCATCTGGCAAGGTGCTCGTTGGCGTTTCATCCCGACGGGTACCCCGCTGTCACCTATTGCTACTGGGACCCAATAGACCCCAATGACCCGAACGATTGCGATAAGTGGTCTTTTAGATACGCCCAGCGACCTGGCGACACCTGGCAATTCTCCGCGCGCGTGCATCCTTGGCTGGACTTGTCACTGTGGCCCATCCTGCACCCGGTCGGGCGTGGGCAGCTGGCCTTCGAAGCCGAAGGAAGCCCATGGGTCTTGTCCAACATCTCATCTATCCAGTCGGGGGCGGGAGTGTGTGCGACCCCACTCGGCTCTCCCGGCGGAGACTGGGCCTACGGGTTCATCGACACGGCAGAGGGCCCGTGCGGCGACCACATAGGGCGCTTGTCGTTGGCGTTGGGGCCGACTGGGCTACCGGCGGCGGCATACCGCCACACGGACTGCAAGCTCGAGCCGTACTCAGGGCTCAGGTACGCTGAATACGACGGGGCTCCGCTCGACCCCAACTACGACTGGCCTCACGAGGACGTGTTGCCCGATCCATGTGGGTCGAGTGACTACCGCTATCACGCCCCATCGCTCGCGTTTGCCCCCGATGACACCCCGGCCATCGCGTTCGCCGGCAAGGGAGCTGACGACGTTTGGCGCGTGACGTTTGGGCAGCGCACTGCGGGTGTGGGCTGGTCCTTCAGGCACGTTACGGACCAACTCGGCGCAATCGGTGAATTGCTCCCGCCGGACCTTTGCCTGGCATATCGCGTGGATGGGAATCCAGGGATCAGCTTCTATGACAACCGGGACGCACTCAGTAGGCCATTGATGTACGCGTGGTTGGACCCCAACGACCCGAACGACCCCAACGGGGTTTGGCAGGTTCGAGCCGTAGACTGGATCGGGAACAACGGATCGTACCATTCACTGGCGAGCGACCCCAACGGGATGCCTGCGGTCGCGTACTACGACGACACCGACGGTCGCTTGATCTACGCCGTCACATCCGCCGTTCCAGACACGTACACGCTCATCCTGGGCACGACGCAAGGGGGAGGGACCGTCGAGGCGGATCCGGGGGTCGATCCCAACTGGGACGCCTACGTGTATGGGACCTGGGTAGCGCTCGTAGCCACGCCCGACGACAACCGCAAGTTCTCTCGGTGGTTGATCTACGACCCCAATCATCCTGGCGATGCGAACTACGCTGATCAGGACAGCAACAACCCGGCGTACGTCGTGATGGACCGTGACCGCCAGGTCGATGCTGTCTTCGTCTGCTCGAGCGGAGGGGGTCTGGGCATTCCACTCGTCGTCGCCACTGCGGGACTGGTGCTGCTCAAGCTGTGCGTGGGGCTCAGGCTCCGCAGAAGGGGAGGACAACAAGTCTGATTCAACAACGACCAGGTAGGTTGCGTGCCGTCTCTTGGAAGGACATGCGCGCCTCGTGGCAAGACTAGAACGGGAGATTGGGGACGCCCTGACTTGCTGGGCCTAGAGGAATGAGCCGATCCAGCAGTAGTACTCCTTGAAGTAGCTGAAAAAGGGACTGAGCACAGCACGTCCCCCATAATGCTCAAGGTTGGGGACTGGGTCGCGCTGCGGCGCGACCTGACCGTCCGGACAAGCTTACGGCTCGCGGTTGCGACTGGACTGCATACGCGGTCTGCTCATGGCTCGCGCGCAGTGGCACGCTGTCAACAACCGTCGATCCGGGGCGTTACCGAACCGCGCCGCGGCGGCACCTGCCCATCAAGCCCCCGACTCGGCCCGGAGGGCCTCGAGCTTCTGCTGGATGAGCTGGTTGGTGATCTTGGGGTTGGCTTGGCCCTTGGACAGCTGCATGACCTGGCCGGTGAGGAAGCCGGGGGCGGCCTTCATCTTCTTCTTGGAACCGTGCAGGGCGTCCTCGACGGCCTGGGGGTTGGCGGCGATGGCCTGATCGACCCAGGCCTCGTGGTCGCCCAGGTCGGTGGCCTGGACCAATCCCTCGCGCTCGGCGATCGCACCGGGGGCGTCGGACGAATCGAGCATCGCAGCGGCGATCTGCTGGGCGGCCGTCGCACTGATCGTGCCGTCGGCGACGAGGCAGGTCAGCTCGGCCATCCGATCGGCCTCGACGCCCAACGCGCCGATCGACGTGGTCCGCTCGTTGGCGTGTTTGGCCCAGAAGCTCAGGAAGTGCTTGCCCAGCGTCGTGGCGTCCGCGCCGGCGGCGAGGGCGGCTTCGAACAGATCCGCGGTGGCCCGGTCGGCGACGATGACGTCGGCGTCCGTCATCGACAGGCCCACCTGCTCGCACAGCCGTTGCCGCCGCGCGATGGGCAGCTCGGGCACGCGGCTGCGCAGCTCGTCCAGCCAGGCGGCGTCCATCACGACCGGCACGAGGTCCGGGTCGGGGAAGTAGCGGTAGTCGTGGGCCTCCTCCTTGCCGCGCTGAAACTCGCCGATGCCGGCGTCGTCCCGCCACCCCCAGTTCTGCTTGCCGAGCGCGTCGAGCGTGTAGGCAGTGCCTTCGCTCATGGCCTGCTCGACCTGCTGGACCTGATACGCAACCACCCACGCCACCGCCCGCTCGAGGGCACGGAAGCTGTTGAGGTTCTTGACCTCGAAGATGGGCGTGTAAAAAAGGGGACAGGCACCTTTTTCGTGCGCGTTCGCTTCGGAAAAAGGTGCCTGTCCCCTTTTTTGGACCTTCAGGTTGATGTTGGGCTCGAAGCGCATGTGGCCCTTCTGCATGTTGGCTTCGCTGACGCCCAGGTACTGCACGAGCCGCTGCATCTCCCGCGCATAGATGCCGACCTCCTCGACGCTGCTCAAGTCCGGCTCGCTGACGATCTCCAGCAGCGGCGTGCCCGCCCGGTTCAGGTCCACGCCGGTGTAGCCCGGGTGGTCGTGGACGTTCTTGCCGGCGTCCTCCTCGAGGTGGGCCCGAATGATGCCGATCCGCTTGGCCGACCCGTCGGGCAACGGGATCTCCAGATGCCCGTCACGGCTGAGCGGCAGGTCGTACTGGCTGATCTGGTAGTTCTTCGGCAGGTCGGGGTAGTAGTAGCTCTTGCGGTCCCACTTGGTGAACTCGGCGATCTGGCAGTTCAGCGCGAGCGCCGTTGTGACCGCGTACTCGTACGCCTTCTTGTTCATCACCGGCAGCACGCCGGGCATGCCGATGCAGACCGGGCAGGTTCGCGAGTTCGGCTCGGCGCCGAACTCGACGGGGGTCCGGCAGAACATCTTGGTCCGCGTCGCCAGTTGGACGTGGATCTCCATCCCGATGATGGGGGTGATCTCGAGGTCTGACGTCATCGCCATTCGCTTCCCCTGGGTATATGCGTGGTCCGTATCTCGCCGCTCCCGCCCCGATGCAGCAGACAGACTCACGCCGATCATCAGCCTAGGCCGCATTTAACCATACTGTGGACGGGGCGGGCAAGGCACCTCGACGTCTCATGGACGGGGAACCGAATCCGCGACGGGCGGTTCTCAGCCCGTTCAGTCCCCCACCCATGCCCCGCGAGCGGCTGACGCCGTCGCGGGGCATGGATGGGGCACCCGGCACCCGCGCGGGATCGCGCGCATCTGCCGAAATCGCTTGACCGGACTGCGCGGGACCGGTATTGTACTTCGCTCGGCGTAAGGCCTCAGGGCGGCGCGGACAGACGTTGGCAAGATCTAGCTGGTAAGGAGTATGCGATGGCGATTCGGGTTGGCATCAATGGGTTTGGTCGGATCGGGCGCTTGGTGTTCAGGGCGATGCGGGCGCAGGGAGACAAGTTTGACGTCGTGGCCGTCAATGACCTGGCGCCGGCGGCGAGTTTGGCCCACCTCTTCAAGTACGATACGGTCCATCGCAAGTATCCCGGCACCGTCGAGTGCACCGGCGACGGGATGGTGGTAGACGGCGATCAGATCAAGATCCTCAGCGAGCGCAGCCCCGCGAACCTGCCGTGGGGCGACCTGGGCGCCGACTACGTGGTCGAGTCGACAGGCGTGTTCCGCAAGGTAACCAGCGAGAAGGGCGGCTACGACGATCACCTGAAGGCGGGGGCCAAGTGCGTGATCCTCAGCGCCCCGGCCGGCGACGACAAGGCCCTGCTCAACGACCCGTCGAAGTGGGGCAACTCGGTGGTTCGGACGGTCGTGCTGGGCGTCAACGACGACAGCATCCAGGCCGACGACAAGTACATCTCCAACGCGAGCTGCACGACCAACTGCCTGGCCCCGGTGGCCAAGGTCCTGCATGAGAACTTCGGGATCGAGCGCGGGCTGATGACGACCATCCACGCCCCCACAAACGACCAGGTGATCCAGGACTTCATTCACAAGGATCTGCGTCGCGCCCGGGCGGGGTACCAGAACATCATTCCGACGACGACGGGCGCGGCCCGTGCGGTCGGGCTGGTGCTGCCGGACCTGAACGGCAAGCTGGACGGCTTCGCGATGCGCGTCCCGGTCCAGGACGGTTCGGTGGTCGACCTGACGGCGGAGTTGGGCAAGGCCACCACCGCCGAGGCCATCAACGAGGCGGTCAAGGCCGCCGCGAACGGACCGCTCAAGGGCATTCTCGAGTACTGCGACGAACCCATCGTCAGCGGCGACATCGTCGGCAATCCGGCCAGCAGCATCTTCGATGCGCTCAGCACGCTGGTGTGCGGCAAGGAGAGCAACTTCGTCAAGGTCGTCAGCTGGTACGACAACGAGTGGGGCTACTCGCACCGGACGGCCGACCTGATCACGAAGCTGGCGTCGATGTAGCGCAGGGTGTCCCATCCGAGCCGTGCCCGTCAGGAAGCGGGCGTCCGCGCCGCCGCGTCCCGGCCGTGTGGTGCCGCGTGCCTGTACATTGACGGCTCCGAACCGGCTGCCGGCAGAACACCCGTCCAAAACAGAGGTGGACCATGGCCAAGAAGACCGTTGCCGACGTGGAGGTCAAGGGCAAGCGCGTGCTGATGCGCGTGGATTTCAATGTGCCGCTCAACGACGATCTCCGGATTACCGATGACCGTCGGATCACCCGCGCCCTGCCGACGATCCGCAACATCCTGGAGCGCGGAGGCCGACTGATCCTGATGTCCCACCTGGGCCGACCAAAGGGCGATCCGGAGGCCGACGCCCGGTTCAGTCTGGCGCCGTGCGCGAAGCGTCTGGGCGAGCTGCTCGGGCAGGACGTCGTGATGGTGCCCGACTGCATCGGGCCGGTGGCCCTTCAGGCCGTCGAGGCCCTTCAAGACGGGCAGTGCTGCATGCTCGAGAACCTGCGGTTTCACCCGGCCGAGACCATTAAGGACAAGGACGCCGCCAAAGACACCGACAAGCGGGCCGCCAAGGATCGATTCGCCCAGCAACTGACAAAGATGGCGGACGTCTACGTCAACGACGCGTTCGGGACGTGCCACCGCGACAACGCCAGCATGCTGACCGTACCGCAGACGATGACGGGCAAACCGCGCGTGATCGGGTCTCTGGTCGAAAAGGAGCTGCAGTTCCTGGGCGACACGCTGGCCGATCCGAAGCGGCCGTTCGTCGCCATCCTCGGCGGCGCGAAGGTCAGCGACAAGATCGGCGTGATCGAGGCGTTGCTGGGCAAGTGCGACGCGATCCTGATCGGTGGGGCGATGGCCTACACGTTCAGCGCGGCCCGGGGCGGCCAAGTGGGCAACAGCCTGTGCGAGCTGGACAAGACCGATCTGGCCGAAGCGCTGATGGCGCAGGCCGGCGACAAGCTGCGTCTGCCCGTCGACACGGTGTGCGCGGCCGAGATAGAGGAGGGCGTCGACACGACGACCGTGACGTCCGGGCAGATCCCGGATGACCAGCAGGGGTTGGACATCGGGCCGCAGACGGCCGCGGCGTTCCGGGACGTGATCGCCAAGGCGAAGACGATCGTCTGGAACGGCCCGATGGGTAAGTTCGAGGTCAAGCCCTTCGACGTCGGCACGATCGCCGTCGCCCACGCCGTCGCGGAGGCCACGGACGCCGGCGCGACCAGCATCATCGGCGGGGGCGACAGTGCCGCCGCCGTCGACGTGGCCGGCTTGGAGGACCGCATGACGCACATCTCCACGGGGGGCGGAGCGAGCCTGGAGTTCCTCGAGGGCAAGCCGTTTGAGGCCATCGAGATCCTGGACGAGGCATGAGGGCTGACCTGACCGATCCGCGGATTCGCATCGCCCCGTCGCTGCTGGCGGCCGACTTCGCCCGTCTCGGCGAGCACGTCGGTGAGGTCGAGGCGGGCGGGGCCGACCTGCTCCACCTCGACGTGATGGACGGGCACTTCGTGCCGAACCTGACCATCGGGCCGCCGCTGATCAGGTCTCTGCGGCCGCACAGCGGATTGCTGTTCGACACGCACCTGATGATCAGCAACCCGCTGGAACATGCCGCCTCGTTCGCCAAGGCCGGCAGTGACCTGATTACGTTTCATATCGAGGTGGTCGACGACCCCGTGCAGGCGGTTCGGGATCTGCGGGCGTTGGACGTGCTGGTCGGCGTGACGCTGAACCCGCCGACGCCGGCCGAGTCGATCTGGCCCGTCGTCGAACTGGTGGACCTGGTCCTGGTCATGAGCGTCAACCCCGGGTTCGGGGGTCAGGAATTCATCGAGGATGCCTTGCCCAAATTGAGCGCCATCCGCAAGCGCCTGCGACCCGACCAACGGCTGGAAGTCGACGGCGGCATCAACCCAGAGACCATCGCCCGCGTCGTCGAGTCGGGCGCCGACACGCTGGTGGCCGGATCGGCCATCTTCGCCCAACCCGACCCGGTCGCGGCAATGAACCAGCTCCGCCAGTGGGCCGAGCAGGCCTGCTGACGGCAACGTGATTCCCCTCCCTGCCCAGCCTGTCACGCGCATCGCCGTCGGCCTGACCGATCGGCAGGCTTGATCCGCAAGGGCCTTAGCGATAACGTAACCGGGCTTCGAATTGGTGAGATGGAACGGAGGTAGCAATGAGTCTGTCGGATAGTGTAAACGCCAAGGCGATCGAATCAGGCAAACACGTCATCACCATGACGACCCAGGCGGGGTCGGGCCACCCGTCGAGCGGGCTGTCGCTGGCCCACACCGTGGTCCTGCTGCTCGAGAAGCGCATGAGGTACGACCCGGCCAACCCCTGGCACGCCGGTAGCGACCGGCTGGTGCTGAGCGAGGGGCACGCCGTGCCCATCGTGTACGCCGTGTACGCCGATGTCGGCGGCGTCATGGGTCGTTCGCCGGACCAACCCAAGACGCTGACGGTCGAAGATCTGGCCGACCTTCGCGAGCTGGACAGCATGCTCGACGGGCATCCCAACCCGGCCGAGGGGTTTCCGTTCTTCGATGCGGCCACGGGATCGTTGGGTCAGGGACTGTCGGTTGCGGCCGGTCTGGGGCTGGCGGCGAGGCTCCGCGGCGTGGACAAGACGATCTTCGCCATCATCGGGGACGGCGAATCGCGCGAGGGGCAGATCTGGGAGGCGGCGGACTTCATCGTCGACCAACGCCTGACCAACATCTGCGCGATCCTCAACTGCAACGGTCAGGGCCAGGCGGACGTCGTGTCGCCGCAGCAATCGGTAGAGATGCTGGCGGCCAAGATGGCGGCCTTCGGGTGGGAGGTGACGACCGTCGACGGACACGACGTCGAAGCGCTCGACGCAACTCTGAACCGGGCCGGCGCGACGGACAAGCCGCTGGCGGTCGTCATCGAGACCGTCAAGGGTTGGGGCGCACCGGTGCTGCAGGCCAAAGGCAATCACGGCAAGCCGCTCAAGCCCGATCAGGTCGACGGCGCGCTGGCGGATCTGGATTCGATGCACGACAAGCTCGGCATCGCTCGGGACGCCACGGACGGGCTGGGGATCAGCCGACCACCGGCTGAGCCGGCGGCCCTACCCGCTGGGGCGATCGAGCTACCGCCCTTTGACGAGGGAATCGCCGACGCGGGGCTGGCTGACGCGGTGGCCAAGAACAAGTTGGCAACGCGTCGTGGGTACGGGGCGGCGTTGCTGGCGTTGGGCAAGGCCGACGAACGCATCGTGTCGCTCGACGGTGACGTCAGCAACTCGACGTTCGCCGAGTACTTCGCCAAACAGCTGCCCGATCGATTCTTCGAGTGCAAGATCGCCGAGCAGAACATGATCTCGACGGCGGCCGGTCTTGCGGCGGCCGGGTACATCCCGTTCGTCAGCAGCTTCGCCAAGTTCCTGGCCCGCGCGTACGACCAGGTGGAGATGGCCAACATCAGCCGGGCGAACGTCAAGCTCGTCGGCTCGCACTCCGGCGTGTCGCTGGCCGCCGACGGCCCCAGCCAGATGGGGCTGCTCGACGTGACCTACTTCCGAAGCTTCGGGTCGGCAGACGACGGGCGAGGGCAGCCGGCCTGCGTGTCGTTCCAGCCGGCCGATTCGGTGGCGGCCTATCACCTGACGGGGCTGATGGCCAACATCGACGGGATGTGCTACATGCGAACCCATCGGCCGGACGTGCCGTTGATTTACGACAAGCAGGCCCGGTTCGAGATCGGCGGGTCCAACGTCCTGCGCGACGGTGACGCCATCACCCTCGTCAGCAGCGGCTACATGATCACGGTCGTGCTGAAGGCGGCCGACGCCCTCGCCGCTGACGGCATCAACTGTACGGTCGTCGACGCGTACAGCTTCCCGATGAAGGCCGAGCCCATCCTAGCGGCCGCCGCCAAGACCGGCGGGAGGATCCTGACGGTCGAGGACAATTACGGCGGCGGGCTGGGTGGCGCGGTGGCCGAAGCCGCCGCCGCGTCCGGCCAATACACCGTCCAGATCATGACCTGCCGGCGGATCCCCAAGTCCGGCAACAGCCCGGAGGACGTGTTGTCGCTGGTCGGTCTGACGGCCGAGGACATCGCCAACCGCGTCAAGGCCGCCCTCGATTGACCTTCGAGGTCGGGCCGGACCCATCGCAGGAGATCGCCATGACCGCCAGTACCTGGGCCTACTTCGCGCTTGCCGTTTCGGGCTGGGGCGTGGGCCTGTTCCTGATGAAGGTCGCCACGCGCTACATCGACAATTGGACGGCCGTGGTGTTCAACCTGCCCGGCTACCTGCTGGTCGGCCTGTTGCTCGTACCCAAGGTCAAGTGGTCGGCCTTCACCTGGACGCCAGGCCACGTCGTCGCCATCGTGGTCGGGAGCTGCTACGTGATCGCCAACTGGGGGTTCTATCGCATCGCCGAGTCCGCCGCGATCTCGACGCTGTCGCCGATGACGGCCGTTTACATGGTCTTTCCGGTGCTCCTGGGCGCCTTGTTCTTGGGCGAGCGCCCGACGGCGTTGCAGTATTGCGGGATGGTGCTGGCCATTGCGGCGATGGTCATGCTGGCCTGGCCGGCGCAGACGGAGACCAGCTAGCGGGCGACGCGGTTTCCTGTTAGGGTCCATCGATGCAGACTCCACCGGCCGCCACGTGGCGACTGTCGCTTCGAACGAAGATCTGCTATGGCATCTCGACGTACGGGAACGGGCTGTTCGAGTTCTCTCTGACGCTTTACCTGTTCTACTTCTACACCGACGTCGTGGGCGTCAGTCCGGGCACGGTGGGGCTGGTCGTCCCGCTCGCGATCCTGCTCGACGCGTTCACCGACATCCCGATGGGGTGGCTGTCGGACCGGACGCGGAGTCGCTGGGGCCGACGCCGGCCCTTCATCCTGCTCGCCGCCGTGCCGTACGGGCTGGCGTTCTTCCTGCTGTTCACGCCACCGGACCAGCACACGGGTCTGTATCTGTTCGGGGTCCTGACGGCGTTCTACGTTGGTGCGACGGTTTACATGGTGCCCTACAACGGCCTGGGCACCGAGTTGACGCTGGACCACCACGAGCGAACGTCGCTGATGGCCTACCGGCAGGCCTTCTACATCTTGGGGCTCGTCTGTGGGGCGGGCGCGAAGCTCGTCGCCGAGCTGTTCGCCGACGAACGAGCGGGGTTCTCCATCACCAGCAGCGTGTGTGCCGTCGTCATGATCGGTACAATGGTGATTACGGTTGTCGGGACGTTCGAGCGGCCGGAGTTCCTCCTACGCCGGCGGGGCGATGCCCGCGTCCGATTCGGCGAGATGATCCGCAACAAGCCGTTCGTCATCATCCTGCGAACGTTCGTGATCTACAACGTGAGCATCCTGGTCCCCGTGATGGTCGGGGTGCAGGTGGCCAAACACTGGCTCAAGGCCGAACACGTGTTTCCGTTCGGGGTCATGACGTTTCTGCTCTGTGGCGTGGCCGCCGTGCCGTTTTGGACCTGGCTGTCGCGCCGGCTGGACAAGCGTCCTGCCCTCATCGTCAGCTTCCTGCTCGCGGCCGCGAGCGTGACGCCGATGCTCCTGTTGACGCCCGAGCGGATCTGGCTGTTCTTCGTGTGCCTCGGCGCGATGGGCCTGGCCTTCGGTGGATTCATGATGCTGCCCTACTCGATCATCGGCGACACGGTCGACTATGACGAGTACCGCACGGGCCGACGGCGCGAGGGCTTCTACTGGGGCACGGCGGAGTTCTGCCGGAAGGTCAGCCAGGGCGCAGCCTTTGGCGTCATCGGCCTGACGTTGGAGTACCTGGGGTACGAAGGACAGGCGGTTGAACAGTCGGCCTCGGCGATGCAGGGCCTCAAGGTGTTGTTCGTGGGCGTCCCGATCGTCCTTTTCCTGCTGGCGGCGTTGTCGTTTCGCACCTACCCCCTCAGCAAGGAGCGTCACGACGAGATGCACCGCGAGATGGGCCGGGCGGTCGGTACGTGACGATCCGCCACCCGTGTGTTGATGGGGAGGCGGCCCGCAGTGTGGGAGACGTGAGAGGCGCAAAGGTCCCCAAGTACCTTGCTCTGCGGACCGATACCGTTGGTATGAAAGCCGTGCTCGCACACAAACTAGCACTGGTTCTCGCATTCGTGTCCGCAGGGCTGCTTGTCGGCGCCTGTGGCGTCCTTGGCAGTCCTACGCCACCCGTTCTGGCCGATATCACCGGGCTCCTGGCGGGCGAGGACACGCTCCTCGTTCGCCTGGTCCATATCACCGACAGCCACATCACGGACACGCAGTCGCCTGGCCGGTTGGCGAAGTTCGACGTCTTGGTCTCGCCCGCCTGGCGCCCTCAGGAGGCGTACGCCACGCAGCTGCTGGACGGCATGATTCGGAACATCAATCGGTATCACGAGGAGGTGGGCCGCATTGACCTGCTGATCCACGGCGGCGACGCCGTCGACAACGCCCAGCAAAACGAACTCCGCTGGTTCCTGCAGGTCATGGACGGACAGACGGTGACCCCCCGGTCCGGACCCGACGAGCGGGATCCCAGCGACCTGCCCCCGCCGCTCCTCGATCCGTACGAGTCCTTCCAAGCTGAGGGGCTCTACACGCAAGGCCGGCATGGTCCGCTTCCGACGATTCCGTGGTACGCCGTGGTCGGCAACCATGACGTGTATGCGGCCGGGAATTTCCCGATCCTGGCCAGGCCGGGCAATCGACGGATCAGTCTTCTCCCGCTTCCATTGCGTCCCGGGACATGGTTGCCCAGGGTCCTGATGCCGGACGGCGAGGAATCCTACGGCTTGGTGTCGCTGGCAGATCCTAGTCCGCCGCCGCTGTTCGGTCCGGTCGTGGAGGTCGAGCCGAATCCAGATCGCGCCTTCTGCACGCGTCAGGATCTTCTCGAGGCCCACCTCGCGTCGCAATCCAGCCCCATCGGGCATGGGTTCACCGAGGCGGACGGACCTTGCACCTGGTACAGCCGTCTCGTGGCCGAGACGGTTCGGTTGATCGCTCTGGATACGACGGATGTCCCGCTGGCCGTGCCCGGAATGCCCTACCCGCAAGGCGCCATCTCCAGGCGTCAGCTTCGCTGGCTGAAGAGCGAGCTGGCCGAGGCGGCGGAGCAGGGCCAATGGGTGATCATCGCGACGCATCATCCGAGCGGCGGGCTGACGGAGCTGTACGGGAGTGCCGTCTCCCCCCGCGAGTTTCGGGAGCTGCTCAACGCATCGGAGAACGTGGTCCTGCACCTGTCTGGCCACGTGCACGAGAATCGTGTCTTAGACTGGGGCGGCTACATCGAGATCAAGACGGCCTCGACGCTGGACTATCCCCAGGTCGGGCGGATCATCGAGATTCACCAGGAGGCAGACAGCGGCGAGGTGCTGATCCAGTATGCGACCTTCTCACACCGCGATTCAGACGACCCGCTGTCGGCCCTCCGCGAGGTGGCCTTCGACCTTGCTCGGGCGGATGCTGGCGTAACGGTTGAAGGCGTCCCCGAGTAGACGTCTCCCGCCCCCCCGCTTGCCCGCCGTCCACTCGATAGGTAGCATCGTGACCATCTGGCCGGCCCGGGGGCTCACAGGGCCGGGAAGGGGCGGTCGCCATGGCATCGAAATCGTGCGAATCCTGTCGCTTGAAGGCCTATTCAGAACGCAAGCCCAACGCGATCCTCGCGCGGATCTGGCGATGGCACACGGGATGGTGCCCGGGCTGGAAGGCGTATCAACGCTCCCTGGCCGAGGCACAACAAGCGGAATCCCCCGCCGAAGGTGACGCGGCACCATAGGTCCAATCGCTCAACATCGCTCACGGTAACAGGAACAGCCGGCCCTGACCGGCATCGAGGGACAATTGCAGTCCGGGCATCGCCGGGCTGTCGTCGACGACGGGACACTCCTTGCCCGTCTTCGGGCAGACCTCGACGACCTTGTCGGGCGGGGCGTCGAACGCGACCGTCGGCCAGGCGGTGTAGGCGACGTGATAGTTGTTGAGCAGGGCCGCCCGCCGGCCATCGGCGTGCTTGAAGACGCCGACCAGATAGTCGCCTTTGGTCAGTTGCTTGATGGGCGATCCGGCCAACACCTTCGCGGCGTCGTTCTGCGGATTGACGCGGTAGACGGCCTTGCTGGTCAGCTTCATCAACGTAGGCCCGAGGTTCTTGATGGCGGCGTTGATTCGCCTGGCCTGCTCGTAGTGGCGGGTGCGGCGGTTCTGCCGGTCGATGATGGCGCCGCCCTTGGGGAACTCGCCCCCGGCAGGCGTGTAGTAGCAAAAGTACAGGACGCCCTTCGCGCCGTAGGCGATGGAGGTGTAGATCTGCCAGCGGATCTGGGCCTCCGTCACGTCCATATGGCCGCCGAAGGGCATGGACTGGAAGAAGTTCCAGAACGGGACCTTCTTGCGGAGGGCGTTCTGTCGCATCACCTCGAGATTCTGGCAGTAAGCGTGGCGAGTGTCCCGGTCCGGGTGCATGATGGGATAGTGGTCCATGCTCAGCACCGCGACGTCGACCTGGTCCATGAAGCGTTGGACGTGCTCTTCGTAGGTCTTGGTCCCGAGCTGGCGTTCGTTGGCGTAGTTTGGGAACAGGTTGATATAGCACAGCTTTCCGGGCCGGGCGGCGCGGATCTTGTCGCAGAGCTCTCTGAGCGCGGGGAAGTCCTTGGCGTTCGGCTCGTCGCGGATCATGTACCCCCAAAGCGCCGGCGATTCGGGCAACTTGTCCGGGGCGAGCCCGGCCCTGGCGACCAGGGCCTTGAGCCCGTACTTCTCGCAGAGCGCGAGCTGGCGCTGGACGGTTTCGGGCGTCCGCGCCCCGAAGCCGCCGATGACGATCGTGAAGTTGGCCTCGGCGATCTCGGCGTAGCGGGCGTCGGCCTTCCCATCGATGGGCGGATCCACCCAGAACCCGATCGCAAACCGATCTTGCACGAACCGAGGTGAGGCCGCAAACGCATCCGCGGCCAGCCCGATGAGCGCCAGACAGCATAGCGGAATCAGAGACGTCGAGTTGAGAGTGGTTGTCATGACAACTCCTACCTCCCCGCTGAATCACACGATACATAGAGCATCTGACAACTGGCAGATTGATCGAATCCGCCCGCTAGAGCTGCTCCGTCCTACCTCGACGAAAACCGGCGAGAGCGCCCGTGTCTCTTGGGTGGCTTCTTCTCGAGCGGGCGCCGTCGTCCCTTTCCGACGCCGTTGTCGAAGCCGGGGATCTCGTCCTTGTCGAGCAAGCGGTTGCAGAGCATCTCGATGGCAGTGATTTCGTTGCCCTGTTCGGGCGTGACGAAGGTGAAGGCCTTGCCGGGCGCGTTCATCCGGCCGGATCTGCCCGTCCGGTGCAGGTAGTCCTCGGGGTTCTCGGGGATGTCGTAGTTGATGATGTGCGAGATGCCGGGCACGTCGATGCCGCGCCCCATGAGGTCGGTGGCGACCAGGAGCTGGACCTTCCGCTCGCGGAAACTGGCAACGGCGCGATCGCGCTTTCGCTGAGGCAGGTCGCCGTGGATGAACTGGGCGTTGTAATTCCGTCTCTGGAGCGCCTTGCCCAGCCGTTCGGTGCTGTGCTTGGTCCGCATGAAGATCAGTGCCAGCTCGGGCTCCTCGCGCTTGAGGACTTCGAGCAGGAGCGGCAACTTCCGGTCTTGGGCGACCGAGAAGTAGCGCTGGTCCAGCGTCCCGATCGACGGGTCGTCCTCGTCGACGACGGAGATGCGGATCGGGTCGGTCAGGAAGCGCTCGGCGAGGCGCATGATGTCGTTCGGCGTGGTGGCCGACAGGAACATCGTCTGCCTGCGGTTGGTGCAATTGCCGAGGATGATGCCAATGTCCTTGCGGAAGCCCATGTCGAACATGCGGTCCACCTCGTCGAGCACCACGATGGAGAAGGTGCGAAAGACAAGGGTTCTTCGCCGCGAATGGTCGAGGATACGTCCGGGCGTGCCCACGACGATTTCTGGGTGGGTGCGGAGCTTTTCGATCTGCCGACCAATGGGGGCCCCGCCGTAAACGGCGGTGGCCCGGGGTTGGCGGTTGGGCGACATCTTCCGGGACTCGCCGGTGATCTGGACGGCCAACTCGCGCGTTGGCGCGAGCACCAGCGCGCGGACCTTCTCACCCCGGAAGAAGTACTCGAAGATCGGCAGCAGAAACGCAGCCGTCTTGCCCGTGCCGGTCTTCGCCCGGCCGACGCAGTCGCGTCCGGTGAGGGCCGCGGGGATGTACTGCTCTTGAATCTCGGTCGGCTCGGTGTATCCGATCCGCCGAACGGCAGCCAAGGCCTGCGGGCTCAGGCCCAGCTTGGCAAACGCTTCAGGTTCGTGTGAGGCCGCCTCGTCCCGCTTGGGGTGCCCCTTCTTTCGTTGTGTCATGAATCTCTCAGCCAGACTGCTTTCGATAAGACTAGGCCCTCTCCGGTAGCTCCTACGGCAGGGGCGGCCACCCAAGATTCCCTATCATACAGGATTCGTGCCGAAAGCAAAAGGACCGCGGAATCCGTCGCGATCCGTCAACGGCAACGCCACCGCGAGATTCTCTGGGACGCGGCTGCAGGACGCGCGTGTCAATCTGATATACTGCCGGCCAAGCCACGGGTCGGAGCGTCGATCGATTGAGCCCAACCGAAGGCCCCAGCTCGATTGGGGGCTAGAACGGAGTAACGAAGCATGGTGAAGTGCAGTAGTGCAAGGGGAATCCGGGGGACGACGTGGCGGAGTCTTCTGGGCATGGCGTGGCTGTTGGCGGCTGCGGTGGCGGGTTCGTGCGGCTCGGACCCGAAGGCCGGCGAGCCGATCGAGGCGGCGAAGACCGAACCCCACCAACAGGAGGCCGTCCGCAAGGAGGCGGATCCCCCGCCGACGCCCCCTAGCGACGCCCCCCCGACCATGGCCGCCCCGACAAGGCCCATGCCGCTGTTTGACGGGAAAGACAAGGCGCTGAAAGGCTGGCGCGTGGTCAAGGAAGTCGACTTCGAGATGCATGGCAAGGTCTACGTCAAGGACGGGACGATCGTCCTGGAGACCGGCAGCCCCATGACGGGAATCTCGTGGACGAGCCCGTTCCCGACCGAAGACTACGAGGTCACGTTGGAGGCGATGCGCGTGGAGGGGAGCGACTTCTTTTGCGGAATGACGTTTCCGGTTGGCGACGCGCCGCTGACGCTGATCCTCGGGGGCTGGGGCGGCTGTGTCGTGGGGCTGTCAAACGTCGATCACATGCACGCAGCCGAGAACGAGACCACCTCGTCGGTGGCGTTCGAGAACGGACGGTGGTATCGCGTGCGGCTGCGTGTGACGAAGGACCGCATCGAAGCGTGGATCGACGACCAGCAGAAGATCGATCTTGAAAGGGAAGGCCGGGGCTTCACGATCTGGGACGAGCAGCAACCGGTCCGACCGTTCGGGATCGCGACGTGGTACACCAAGGCGGCGCTGCGAAACATCGTGCTTCGAGGCGTCACGCCGCGTCCATGACCCGATTCGGACGGCCAAGTGCCCTGGGCGGCGCGCCAACCCCCGGGTTTGCCGGATACGGGCGGGGTTGGCGACGCGGACATGCAGGGTGGCTTTGAAGTATTTGATTATTCCAAGTATCTCTTTATCATCCTACGTTTTAGAGTTTGCAGAATCTGAAAAGTAGGATATTATCATAAAACTGAGAAGAAATTACGCAAAAAAAGAACTGGCATCTGGCTTCGCCGTGGTATAGTTGTAGTAGCTAACAGGCTTCGGGGCCGCAACAGCTACGCGCTCACGGGCTTCCGAGCGGCCCCGCGATCCCATCAATCGCCTGTGGTGGCGTCAGGACACCATCGAGGAACCCAAATGGGGACTGTGTGTGGGACCCCCGAGAGCGGGATTCCGCGATGATCCGAGACGAGCATAAGACGAAGGTTCGGTCCGCCAACGACCTGGCGGCGCTACGCCAGCGTGTTGCCCAACTGGAAGCCGCACAGGCCCGCCACGAACGCGCGGACGTGGCACTCCGAGAGAGCGAGGAACGCTACCAGCGGATTACCAGGGCGGTGGCCGACTATGTCTATACCGTCCGCGTCGAGAACGGCCGCCCCGCAGAGACAATCCACGGCGCAGCCTGCGAGCCCGTAACGGGCTACACACCGGAAGAGCTCCACGCCGACCCCTATCTCTGGATTCGAATGGTGCATGAGGAAGATTGCCAACTCGTGCAGTCGCAAGTGTCCCAGATCTTGTCAGGGGACGATCCGCAACCGATCGAGCATCGCATCTGGCGGAAGGACGGTGAGCTTCGATGGATAGCGAACGCGCCGGTTCCCCATTACGACGCAGAGGGGAAAATAAGGTCCTATGATGGTGTGATTCGCGATATCACCGAGCGCAAGCACGCAGAAGAGGCGTTGCGGGAGAGCGAGGCGCGCTACCGCGCCGTGGTCGAGGATCAGACGGAGCTGATTTGCCGTTTTCTGCCCGACAAGACGCTCACCTTCGTGAACGGGGCGTACTGCCGCTACTTCAAGAAGCGCCCCGGAGACCTGGTCGGCCACAGTTTCATGCCGCTCATTCCGGAAGGGGACCGGGAGAAAGTGGCACAAGGAATCGACGCACTCAGTCGCGGTCGCCCCGCGGTCACGCATGAGCACCGCATCGTCACGACCGGGGACGAGATCCGTTGGCAGCAGTGGTCCAATCGGGCGATATTCGACGAGAACAACTGCCTTGTCGAGTACCAAGCCGTCGGCCGCGACATCACTGACCGTCGGCGGGCGGAAGAGGCGCTTCGCGAGAGCGAGGAACAATACCGCGGCGTCTTCGAGGCCGCTACGGATGGTCTGATCATCTTCGACTTGGATGGCAACATCGTGGAGGTGAACCCGGCCTTCTGCCGGATGCATGGGATGACCCGGGAGGAGCTGCTACGCGCCGACCCGCTGACGTTCATCCATCCCGACCATCACGCGGGGTTCCACGAGGCGGTCTTGGCGGGTCGGCAGGGGCGGGTGTTCCGGACCGCCGCTGTGGACTTTCGGAAGGACGGGTCGGCCTTCCCGGTCGAGGTGTATGGCACACAGCTGGTGTACAGGGGCGGCACCCATATTCTGGGCGTGTTGCGCGACATGACCGAGCGCGTCGAGGCCGAAGAGGAGCGACAGAACCTCGAGGGGCAGGTCAGGCACGCCCAGAAGCTAGAGAGCCTGGGCGTGCTGGCCGGGGGGATCGCGCACGATTTCAACAACCTGCTGACAAGCATCCTGGGCAACACGGACCTGGCGCTGATGGACCTTTCGCCGATCTCGCCGGCCCGCGAGAGCATCAAGCACATCCAGGAGGCGGCCCGTCGCGCCGCCGAGCTGTGCCGTCAGATGTTAGCCTACTCGGGCAAGGGGCGATTCGTCGTCGAGGCGGTCAACCTGAACAAGGTGGTCTCCGAGATGGGTCACCTGCTGTCGGTGTCCATTTCGAAGAAGACGGCCCTGGCGTACGAACTCGGCGACGGGTTGCCGGCCGTCGAGGCCGATGCGACCCAGATCCGCCAGCTCATCATGAATCTGATCACCAATGCCTCCGAAGCTCTCGGCGATGAAGGCGGTGTGATCTCGGTCAGGACGGGCACGGTGGCGTGCGACCGAGCCTACCTGAGCAAAGCGATGCTGAACAGGGATTGTGCCGAAGGGACCTACGTCTACTTCGAGGTGGTCGACACGGGCTGCGGCATGGACGCCGAGACGCGCGAGAGGATCTTCGATCCGTTCTTCACCACCAAGTTCGCGGGTCGCGGACTGGGACTGGCCGCCGTCTCGGGGATCGTTCGCGGGCATGAAGGGGCGCTGGTGGTCGAGAGCCAGCCCGGGACGGGAACCACGTTCCGGGTACTCCTGCCCGCCCTCGATGTGCAGGTCGCTCCGGCCCGGCGGGCCACGGCGATGCCGATGCGGTGGCGCGGCACCGGCACGATTCTGCTGGTCGACGACGAAGACCAGGTCCTGACGGTGGTGACTCGGCTCCTGGAAAGACTGGGCTTCTCGGTCCTGACGGCAGCCAACGGTCGCCAGGCGATTGACGTGTTCCGCCAGCACGCTGACGTGATCGCCTGCGTCTTGTTGGACCTCACGATGCCGGAGATGGACGGTGAGGAGACGTTCCGGGAGCTCCGCCGGATCCGCCAAGACGTCTGCGTCCTTCTGGCCAGCGGCTACGACGAGGACGAGGTGGCCCGGCGCTTTGCCGGCAAGGGCCTAGCCGGCTTCATCGCGAAGCCCTACCAGTACGTAGACCTTCTCGAGAAACTGAGGTCGCTCTTGGGCGCGTGATCTGCGCGAGCAGGTCGGGCGAGATGGGCCGAAGCCGCCCCTCATCCTCCAATCCGCTTCCGCTCTCCCCGAATCGCATCGGTGGGGCACTGACGTATCGCCGGCGCTCGCGTGGCGATGCTTGCGGGGGCCGCCGATTTCCGTATCCTTCATGCTCGCGCAGGCGTGAGCAGGCGACTCGGTAGCCCGTAGGCAGGAGCGGACCATGAACGGGAACACGCTCGTTTTGCTGGCTGTTACGTTGGCGGCCCTTTCGGCGGCGATGGCGCAGGTTCCGTTGGCCAGCTACGCCGTGCGGGGCTACGGTGCGAAGGGGGACGGCAAGACCGACGACACGGCAGCTTTCCAGAAGGCGCTTGATGCGGCCGGTAAGGCTGGCGGCGGCACGGTCTACGCGCCGCCCGGCGTCTACTACTTCGCCGGACACCTCAACGTGCCGCCCGCGGTGACGCTCCGGGGCGTCTGGGAGTCGGTCCCGGCGCACAATGGCATTCGTGATCGCGGCCTGCCGAAGCCGACCGACGACGGGACCACGTTCCTGATCACAGAAGGTGCAGGAACGGAGGACGGCCCCCCGTTTCTCACGCTCAACACCAACAGCACGCTGAAGGGCGTGGTGCTCTACTACCCGCAGCAGAACGTGGACGACGCCCCCAAACCCTATCCATGGGCGATCGCGATGCGGGGCAAGAACCCGGCGGTGCTCGACGTCGAGATGCTCAACCCTTTCAACGGCATCGACGCGACGCAAAACGAACGCCACCTGATCCGCAACGTACATGGCCAACCGATCCGACGTGGCGTGCTGGTGGACGCCATCTACGACATCGGGCGGATCGAGAACGTCCATTTCAACCCGTGGTGGAGCATGAAACCCAAGCTATTCGGGTGGCAGATGGCCAACGGCGAGGCGTTCATCTTCGGCCGCAGCGACTGGCAGTACGTCCACAACACGTTCTGCTTCGGGTACAAGGTCGGCTACAAGTTCGTCCGGACCAAGACGGGCCTGTGCAACGGGAACTTCCTGGGCCTGGGCGCCGACGACTGCTGGACGGCGCTCGTGGTCGAGCAGAGCGCACCGTACGGCCTGTTGATTACGAACGGCCAGTTCGTCTCGTTCCACGGTCCGGATCCCACCATGATCGAGGTGACCAAGACGAACAAGGGGAGCGTTCGCTTCGTGAACTGCGCATTCTGGGGTCCGTGCCATCAGATCGCCCGACTGTCGGGGACGGGGACCGTCGGTTTCTCTGACTGCACGTTTACGCAGTGGGACGCCAAGAACGAAGGCCGTCACGCCATCCAAGCGAGCGGCGGCACGGTCCTGATCCGCGGATGCGAGTTCCGACAGGCCAGACCGCAGATTGAGCTGGGCCGGTCCGTCCGCCGCGCCGTCATCACCGACAACGTCTTCACGGGTCCGACCCGCATCACGAACAAGGGCAAGGGCAAGGTGCAGGTGGCCAACAACGTGGGCGGGTAGGTTTCAGGCGCGGCGCGCCGTCGACCGCATCGTCCCGGAGGGCACCCCACGACATCTACGCCATGGGGAAGGTGTCGTCCATCTCGGCGGCGGCCAGGTCGACGAGGAACTTGGCGAGGCGCTCGACGGAGACGTCGATCCACTGTCGGCCCTTCTCGGCGGTGGCCTTGTGAGGATTGCCATAGCCGCTCTGTGTGGTCAGACGCTCCCAGGGACGGGTGAGCCGGGCCCAGGGTTCGTTGAAGGCATCGATGCGGAACGGGCGGACCGCGCCATCGTCAGCGACCTCCAACGGTTCCACCAGCTCGGGGAACAGATAGAGCGCCCAACTGGTCTCGACCTCGTCGGCGTGTTCGCCGCCCTTGTTCTCGATGAGGTGTTCGCAGGGCTCCTTGGCCACCGAGTACCAGTGGACCGACGTGATGAAGACCCCGCAGCCGTACAGCTCGCGGAGGATGAAGCCGAAGTCGTTCCCACCGTGCCCGTTGAGGATCACCAGCTTGCGAACGTCGTGTGCCTCGAGCGACCCGACGACGTCTCGGATGATCGCCAGCTGCGTCGTCGGGTTCATGTTCATCGTCATCGGGAAGCTCAACAGGTTGCTGTTGCACCCGAACGGGATCGACGGAAGCAGGCAGACTGCGGCGCCATTCTCGTAGGCCTTCTGGCAAATCCGCTCGCCGATCATCGTGACGGTGATCGTGTCGGTGCCGTACGGCAAGTGCATGTTGTGGGCTTCGGTAGCCCCCCAGGGCAAGACGGCCACTTCGATCTTCCGTTCGGCGATCTGCTTCTGGGTGGCCTCGGCAAGGATGTACGGACGTGTCACGAGAATCTCCTGATCGAAACGGTGGGGTTGAACGAAGGTACGCCAGGCCGCACGCGCTTTGGGGCGAAAGGCCGGCTACTTCTTCTTGCTGCCCTTGATGGACCGTTGCTCCTGATCGAACTTGTCGAACTTGGCCATCAAAGAGGCCGCCAGGCCGCCCGGTTTCTTCTTGCCCGGTCCGCCCTCGCCCGCGGGCGGGGGCCCCGGCTGATCCCGCTCCTCCTCCAGGTGCTTGCGGATCCGCCACTGCTCCAACAGGCCGAAGAAGTTGCTCGCCATGATGTACAGCGTCAACCCGCTGGGGAAGCTGTAGAACATCACGGTGAAGACGACGGCCATGATGTACATCATCCGCTTCTGCTGCTGCATCTGCTCGCTGCTCCGCCCGGGCTTGGGACGGGGCGTCAGCTTCTGCTGCAGGATCATGCTCAAGCCCCACAGGAAGGGCAGGATGTTGAGGGCGTCGATGCTGGTGAACATCAGCGAGACGGGACGTTCGAAGCGGACCAAGGCGTCGGGAGCGGTCAGGTCGAGGATCCATCGCCCGGGGATGAGCATGAAGCTCGCGTGCCGCAACTCGATGGTGTTGCTGAGGGTCGCCCAGAGCGCCACCCAGATGGGCATCTGCAGCATCATCGGCAGACAGCTGAGCATATTGCCAGCCGGGTTGATGCCCTCCTTGCGGTACATGGCCATGGTTTCTTGGTTGAGCTTGTTGCGGTCGTTGCCGTACTTCTTCTTGAGCTCGTCCAGTTTGGGCTGGAGGTCGGCCATCCGGGTCTGCATCCGGGTCATGCTGACCTGGCCCTTCTTGGTAACCGGGTGCAGGATGACGCGGACGACAAGAACGAGGATGATGATGGCGATGCCCCAGTTGTGGGGCCAGATCCATTCGTGCAGCCCGATCAGCAGCTTGGTCATCAGCTCGGCGAGGGGGGTCCAGACGCAGAAGTAGTACTCCTCCTGGATCGTGCCCATGTAGTTCCGCTCGACGTAGGCAGGATGCTTCTCGGCGTCCCGAAACAGGCCCCGCTCCTTGGGGCCGACGTAAAGGTCGAAGCGGAACTGGGCCGGTTCGTCCGGCTTGACCTCGGTTGACCGTGAGATGAACCGGAAGGTCAAGTCGCCGTTCTCGTCGACGCCGGTGTTGTTGGTCAGGTGGATGACCTGCGTGGCCTCGAAGGGGGTGCAGTCCGCCTTGCGCTCGGCGTCGACGGGGGTCATGATGGCAGCAAAGTACTGGTTGCCCAAGGCCGCCCACACCAGCTTCGCGTCGACGTCGGGCCCGGGCAACGGGACCGGCTGAAGCTCCAGGATCGGATTGCCTTGATCGTCGTTCGCCTTGACAACCGTATCCTTGCGTTGCGTGCTGCCCGTCTTGATGCCCTCGGCCGTGCGCATCCCATGATAGACCTTGCGCGAGTCCCCTCGGACATCGAGTTCATGGACGTTGATCGGGCCCTGCTGGGTCAGGATGACGCGGTGGGGCCGCTTGTCCAGGCTCTCGACCCGAAGATCCATCACCAGGTCGTACTGGTTCTTGTAGAGCGTGTAGGTCTTGACGACGCGCAGGAAGGGCTTTCTATCGGCCTCGATCTTCGCCGTGCAGACAGCGACGTGGCGGTCGTCCTCGCGGCGACGCTCCATGGTCCATTCCTTGTCGTCCACGGAAACAGCGTGCCACTGGCCCTCCTTGGCCGAGGCGGCCCCGGGCGCATCAAACAGGATGTTGATCTCCTGGGTCGTCAGCGATCTGTAGAGCTTGCCGGTCTTCTGATCCTTCAAGGGCCGTAGCAGGTCGTAGGAATCGAACGGGTCGATGTCCTTGTCGCTGTCAGCCCGGTCGTCGCCCTTGGGGTAGTTGCGGTATCGCGCCAGCCGCGGGGCCAGGTCGACCTCGTCGATCGACGCGCCGCGACTGTTGAGCTTGATCATCATCGCGAACTCGCCGTTGGGGTCGTCACTGCCAAGCTTCACCCAGGCAGGGGGAACGGAGGCGACGCGAAGTCTCGGCACGCCAGCGGCCGCCGCGTCGGGCTCGGGCTGTTTCTGCGGCCCGGATGCGGGCGTTCCAGGAGCAGCAGCCACCTTAACTGGCGCGCCAGGGCCGCCCTGGACCTGTTGACTTGCGGGATGGGATGCAGCCGGCCGGTCCACAGCATCGGTCGTGGGCTGAGGCGCGGGCGCCTCAGCCTGAGCAGGCTGGGTGGTGGGGCGCTGGGGCGGCGTCGGCATGACGAACGGACTGATGGCCATCCAGAGGATGAAGACGATCACGGACGCCGCAAGGGCCACGACCAGCCGGCGGGTTTCCATCGATGGTTACCGTCCTTCCAACAACCGGGTGCCGAGGAAGTCGTCCAGTTCGGAGATGGCCTGAATCTTCCGCATCGCCTTCTCGCTGTCGTATTCCACGCGCATGAACTCGACCTCGTCGTCGTCATTGATGATGGCGTAGGAGGCCCGCGGGTCGCGGTCTCGGGGCTGACCCACGCTGCCGATGTTGATGATGGCCTTCTCTTCTCCAAGGGGGTAGCGACGCGGCTCGGGCAGTTCGTCAGGCGGATCGAAGTAGGGGTCGTCCAGGAAGATGCCGGGCACGTGCGTGTGTCCCACGAAGCACGCCTCGTGCTCCTCCATCCGGCGGAAGCTGTCTGCGATCTTGGAGGGGTTCGTGTAGACGTCTTCGCTGAACAGATACTCGTTGACTGGCTTGCGCGGGGAGCCGTGGACCAGCAGCATCCCATCGACGACGAGACGAACGGGCAATGCGCCGATGAAGTCCCACCGCCGGCCGCGCTGCTCCGGATCGGGCTCCTCCTCCAACAGCCGTCGGGTCCAGTAGCAGGCCCGCTCCGCCCCGACGTTAAAGTTGAAGGGCTCGAAAAGGACGGCCTGGTCGTGGTTGCCGCACAGACAGGCCTCACACCTGCTGGCGACCAGGTCCACGCACTCGCGGGGGTTGGCGCCGTAACCCACGACGTCGCCGAGACAGACGATCCGATTGATCCCTTGGCGGTCGATGTCGCTCAGAACCGCCGTCAGGGCTTCGAGGTTTGAGTGGATGTCGGAGATCAATGCCATCTTGCCGGCCATGAGATTCCCATTCGCTTGGCTTCGGCTGCGCCAGATGTCCGAGCGAGCAGACAAACCATTCATGTTAGGAGGTCGATTCCGGTACGTCAACGGCCCGGTGATCGCCTTTGGGGGGCCGCGGAGGTCATGTTCCTCCAGCGTACGACCGTGACAGCTGCCCGCACAACTCAGCGACGGCCGTGACGCGGTCGTCCGATGTGTCCACATCGATGTCGGCCAAGACGATGTCGCAGGGGCCATAGTCTCGAGCGCATCGCTTCAGGTCATCGGCGATTTCCTCTAGGGCCTTGGCGGCAAGATCCATCGGCGTGTACATGATCGCCCGCCGGGCGGCCGGGAAGGCCTGCTTGGCCGCAAGGAGATCGGAGTCCAGGCCCATATCGATGTAGCCCACGTCGGGCAAGGCGGCGTAGGGGGTCAAGTAGGGGTCTGCCGTCCACGCACAGTTGTGGACGCCCAACAGGCCGAAGGTCTCGGCGAAGCGGCGGTCGAAGGGCATGAGCAGATCGCGGTATTGGTCCGGGCTGACCATGTTGACCAGGCAGTTGCTGATCGTGAAGTGCCGGACGTCGACGCCGGTGTCGCGTTGCCGATCGTAGAGCCGACGTGCGGCGTCCGTCATCGTCTGTGCGATGCATTCGAACAGACGCCGGGCCCGCCCGGGCTCCAGGAGCATGTCCGAGAAGACGTCCTGTCCGCGAAGTCGAAACGCGCTGTTGAGCACCCCCTGCCAGTTGATGTAGCCGTGTACACGACCCATCTCGCTGGCGATCCAATCCACCTGGTCCATCAGGTGTGCGAAGAACGGGTTGGTATCCAGGTCGGGCGGCTCGATGTTGTCGACCTGCTCATCGGTCAGGTGGGTTCCTGGCGTGTCGGGCCAACCATCTTCGGCGTAGATGATCTGCATGCCGTAGATGGCGGCCACGCTGCAGGCGCCGAACGTGCCCGTCAGCAGGTCGGGGGGCCTGTCGGGGTCGTCGACCCATCCGATGGGGATTCCGCTGAACCGTCGCTTCAGCTCATGGGCCATCGCCCTCATTGCATCCCGGCGGTAGGACGGATCTGTGTGCCACCGTTCGCCGAAATCGATGCCGAGGGCCTGGCGGTACCACCTGGGCACAAAGCCGATCTCCGGGCGGAGGTAGGGCTCGTCACCGGTGGCCGGCCTCCGCGTGGCCGGGGCGCTGGGGGCGATGTAGCTGATCAGTTGTCTTGGCGATTCCCTGGTCATCGCTGAGGCAACCCCATACGGGCCCGGGCTGGCAAGACATCCGACCGAATCGTAACGTCAAGGATCGCTGCGCTCCACACCGAACCGTGGGTCGGTGGGTCGATTTGCAGGTCGAGGGGGGCGGCGTAACCGGGTACCATGGGCCAACGGATGTCGACGGCGGGAATGAGAGGGCCGCCGCCGTTCTGGCGAATGCGTCTTCCAGACAGCACGGGGTGAAGGATGAGCGGTCATTGCCGCTGGGCCTGGACGACCGGCGTCGCGTCGATGGTGTCGCTGGCAACGTATTCGACGGCTGCAGGCAACGCCGACGGCACGTGGCCCATCGAACGCCACGACACGCGAAACACCGGGGCGACGTGTCTGCGCGGTCGGATCACCGAGCCGAAGGTCTGGTGGACGTACTACCTCGGCCCGCCGCGGATGAATCGTGCGGAGACCGAGGCTGCCAAGGCATTCACACAGCACGACCTGGACGGCGATGGCCGGCCGGAGCAGGTCCACGTGGGCGGGCGAACGGTCGCCGTCAATAACGCATCCGGTGAGCGGCTGTGGACGTATACCATCCCCAACAACTCGGGGATCTCGTCGTGTTGCTACAAGGTCGCGCGGGTCCTGCCGGGCAGCAAGGGGCTACAGATCCTGGCCGCCAGTTCGCGAATGGACACGGGCGAGGGCTACGCATGGTGCTTTTCGTTCGAGGACGGGGCTGATCGCGGCCGGATCGTCTGGCAAACCGAGAACCTGACCGGTATGCACGCCCCGGAAGGCATCGTCACCGATGTCGACGGGGACGGGCGGATGGAGTTCTGCCTGGCACCGCACTATCGCGTCCTGGTTCTCGACGCCGTGACGGGGAAGACGAAACATACGGTTAAGTGGGACGTCGGGCGGAACTACGGGCTGTTTGCGGCCGAGGACGTCGACGGCGACGGGTGTCGAGAGCTGTTGGTCATCTGCGACTTCGTACTGCACATCGATCTGATCGACATCTCACCCGGCGGCCGGGCCGGACTCGGCTGGACCCAGCGGTACATCCCCGGCGCGCAGTTCGATGGCGCGCGGCAGGTGTATATCCACGCCGGGCTCAATGCGCTGGCCGATCTGGACGGCGACGGCACGTGGGAGATCTGGTTCAACCTGTACAACTACGGCGGGGACGGCAAGTGGCACCTGCATATCCTGGACGCTCGCACGCATGAGGTCCGTTGCGATCGGCCGGGCTGGTACTTGTGCGGGGGCGAGGACTTGGACGGCGACGGTCGGATCGAGATCGTGGCGATGCACTGCGATCGGCAGCGTCCCGCTGCGTTCGGGCGAATGGCCGTTCTGAAGTTCGCCGGCGGGACGGTCCGCCAGGTCGCCGGGCTGGATCGCGCCCGTCCCGTCCTGACGCGCAAGTTGCCGCCGCTGCACGTGGCCAGCAACGTCGACGACGGGGCGCGGGGCCTGTTGATGTCGGGCCGGCGGTTCTTCGCGGTGACCTCGAGCGACGGCCAACGGGGCGATGCGGTGGTGGCATTGGAACTGGCGGATGGGCGGCTTGCCGAACGCGGCCGGTACACGGCGAAGGGCGCGGACCTGGATGTCCTGTCGCTGACTGGGAAGGGACAAGGAACGCACCTAACCCTCCGCGACGTCGTCGGCGCGTGGCGGCAGGTGCTGAACCGGGACATGAAGCCGGCAGGCCAGCGCGTGCCGGACACGTCACCGGGGTTCGTCGCCGTGCCGATCGTTGCGGACCTGGGCGGCGGGGTCAACTCGATCGTCGTGCCCAACAGTGCCGGGCAGATTGTGGCGCTACAGCATCGCGATGCGGGCGGGCCGCGGGAGATGTGGCGGTCGCCGGGCCGAGGGATGACGCAATGGGGCGGCTACTCCAACGCAAACCGCGGCGTGGTCGCCAGTGACATCGACGGGGACGGCCGGGACGAGATCGTCTGCTCGCATCGGACGCAGGATGGGGACGGGACGCTCCGCGTGCTGCGTCGCGACGGGTCGGTGTTGTGGGAGCACGCGTTCGAGCGCGTGCCGGTGGGCGGCCTGGAAGCGGGGGTCGACCTGTGGTCGGTGGGACGCTTCACTAACCGAAAGGGCCACGACATCTGGGTCACGCTGCACCGGACGAGCAAGGGCAGCAATGAGAGCTGCGTGCTGAGCGGGCAGGACGGTCGAGAGCTGTGGAACATCAAGACCATCCAGGCGGACACGGGCGGGGGCGGCAAGGTCTCGCGACCGTTCGGACAGGCGTGGCCCTTCATCGCAGACGTGAACGGCGATGGGTTGGACGAGATCGGCATGTGCCCGTATGAGATCTACTCGGTCACGCGGGGTGGCGACGGACAGCACGTGATCGGGCCGTTGTGGTTCATCAACAAGAAGTACTTCGGTCGGTGGCTGGCGTACTTCTCCCCGACGCTGGTCGATCTGGACGCAGACGCGAAGCCGGACGTCTTCTTGAACACCGCCTCGTGCACGGCCGGCGGCGTGGCGGCGATCGCGTTGGACGGCACGCCGAAGTACGTACACTGGCACGACAACCCGACCGGCTGCGGAAGCTATCAGGCCGTGGCCGACGTCGATGGCGACGGGCGGGTCGAGATCGGCGCGTCGCACATCGACGGGCGGTTTCGGTGCTATCGCGGGTCGGACGGCGAGGTACGATGGGAACAGAAGCTGCCGCCCGGCGGGTGCTCACATGTGGTGGCAGCCGACATCGATGGCGACGGGACGGGCGAGTTCGTCTTCGTCGGTCCTGACAACACGCTGTACGCGCTTCGCGGCAAGATGGACGCGCCAGGCGGGCGTGTGGCCTGGAAGCTGCCATTGGGCACGACCGGGACGCCCATCATCGCGGACGTCAACGGCGATGCGACGGCCGAGATCCTCCTGGTCGGCGGCGACGGGCGGCTCCGCGTCATCGGACAGACTGAGGGAAAATGAGGCGGTTGCGAGAAACTGGTCGGCAGGAACGGAATAAGATGGTTCACTACAAGAACGGCGTGACGAATCGACGGATTGTGGGATGTGTTGGGGTCTGGGCGATCTGGGCCGCGTGCGGTGCCGCACGGGCTGAGGCCGCCAAGGCAGGTGCGACGTCGGCCAAGTGCACGGTTGCCGTCTCCGGTCATGCGTTTCACTTCGGCCCGCGTGGCGGGCGCGTCAAGGGCGGCGAGGTCACGGTCCTGGAGCGGCCCGAGCTGCGCACGCTCACCGGCAAGCGCGGCGCCTGGCGAATTGACGGATTGGCGCCCGGCAGCGAGGCCACGTTCGTTTTCAAGCATCGCGGTTACTTCACGACGCAGACGGCCACGTTCAAGCTCGGCGACGGAAACCTCGAGCGTGTGACCTTCCAGGTCCCGCCGGACCTCATTGTCAAGGGCTTCGGGCTGGTGCTCGGCTTCACGCCCGATCCCGACTTCTGCCAACTGGCCTCGACCGTCACGCGCGTGGCCGAGTCGATGTACGGGTCGAAGGGACCGACGCACGGCGAGCCCGGCGCGACGGTGACAATCGATCCGCCGCTGCCGGCCAAACACGGACCGATCTACTTCAATCTGAAGCTGTTCGACAACGGCGCGCAGGTCATCTGGCCGGACCGGTCGCTGAAGCAGACGACCCTGGACGGTGGCGTGCTCTACATCGATGTACCTCCGGGCGAGTACGTCCTGCGGGCCCACAAGCCCGGCGTTGAGTTCAAGCCCGTCAAGGTCAAATGCCGCGCCGGCGTGCTCGTGAACGCCTCGCCGCCGTGCGGCTTACAAGCGCTAAATCGGGTCAGTGGCAAGGCCACCAGTGCCGCTGATTCGCCAACGTCCTCGATCCGTATTCCCGACCGGCATCCATATCTGGCGATCACGCGGCAAGACGTCGCGAGGGCCAAGAGGCTAACAGCCAAGTTCCCGTGGGCGAAGCGCGCGATGGAGAGCCTGATCGACGCGGCGAACGACGAGGTCGCCAGGCCGTTCGGCAAGCTGCCGAAGCAGGGAGATTGGGGACATCGCGGCGTGTCCGGTCGGCTGTTTGAGGTCGGGGTTGCGCATGCCATGACGGGCGATCGGCGATACGCCGAGTGGGTCCGCGACGTCCTGCTGCGATACGCGGACATCTATCCGGGCCTGCCGCTGTGGCGAAAGCGGTGCAAGATGCTGTCGGCCTCGCCGCTGATGGAGGCGACCTGGTTCGTGCCGCTCGTGCAGGCGTATGACCTGGTGGCCGACAGCGAGGCCTTCACGGACGCGCAACGGCGGCACGTCGAGAAGGACCTGCTGCGGGCGGCGATGGTCTGCTTCAAGATCGACGACTTCGAGAAGGACGACCGGATCAAGGACCTGCACTACCGCTGCTACAACTTCCAGGCGTGGCACATTTCTGCGATCGGTCTGGCGGGTCTGGCCCTCAAGGACGCCGAGTTGGTCGACTATGCCGTGAACAGTCCGTACGGGTTCAAGCACCTGGTCGCGCACGACCTCCGCGACGACGGCCTGTTCTGGGAGCGGTCGATCGGCTACCACCACTTCGTGATCGCCGCGCTGCAGCCCTTCACGGAGGCGATGATGCACTGCGGGGTGGACCTCTACAACCTGTCGGTGCCCAACGACAGGTCGAAGGACGAGGACTGCCACTACGTCACGGATACCAGCGACAAGCCCAAGTCGTTTCGGTACATGTTCGAAGCGCCGTTCTATGCGATGTTCCCCGATCGGACGTACATCGCGATGGGCGACAGCGGTCGGGGGCCGCTGCGCGCGAACGCGCACTACCTGATCGCCTACCATCGCTGCCGCGGGCCTAGACTGTCGTGGCTGCAGTTTCAGGATGGACCGTCGGGAGGGGGTCGGCGGGACGCCGGACGTGTGGGGTTCCTACATTACTACCGCTACGGGTACCGCTACGAGCGAATCCGGCTCAACGGTCAGCCCGTGACTTGGGGACGCGTGGACGGGACGTATCGCCAGCAGGGCGATGCCCTGCTGGCCGACGACGGCGGCAGTCGTCAGCCGGATCGCTACCTGCTGAACGACGCGGACCTCGGCGATTTTGCGCTGGAATGGACGATGACGCGGCTGCGGGATTCCGGCAAGGACGAGCGGGCGTGGGTGGTGTACCACGTCGACGGCGCGAACACCGAGTTCCGCAAGACGTTTGCGCTGCCGGGGTATCTGCCTGAGCTGAACCGTCCCTATCGGTTTCGCCTGGAAGTCTCCAATCGCCGAGCCAAGCTCGTCCGCGACGGGGAGATCGTGTCCACCAAGCCCAGCAGCTATCGCCCGAAGCCGTCCTGGCAGTGGCTGGTGTACGAGGCGCCGCAGATGGGGTGGACGCCGATAGACTCGTTTAGCGGCCCGACTTGGGGTGACGGGACGTTCGCCAACACCGGGGTGTTCGAGAACGGTTGTTCGCTGTTTCCGTCGAGCGGGCTGGCCGTGCTTCGGCAGCGCGCTGGCGATTTCACGAGGGACAGCAACGCGACGGCCGTCGCGTTCAGCTACGGGCCATACGGCGGCGGGCACGGCCACCCGGACAAGCTGAGCATCGTCGTCTACGCGCAAGGGCGGCAGTGGACCCCGCACTTCGGGAGCATGCCGTACGAAAGCAAGTGGAAGGCCGAGTGGACCAGCCAGACGATCAGCCACAACACGGTCGTCGTGGACGGCGTCTCGCAGAAGCCGACGGGCGACCGCAACGTCATGTGGCCGGCCGATCACTTCCGCAGCAAGGTGCTGGGCAAGCTCGAGCGATTCGATCCGGAGCGGAAACGGGTGTCGGCATGCTGTGACAGCGCCTACGACGGGATTGGCTTGCGTCGGGCCGTACAGCTCGTGGACAACTGCGTCATCGACGTATTCGACGTCGGCCCCGCCGATTCGAAGTCGACGCCGCAGCCCCGCCAGTTCGACTACGTCCTGCACGTCGACGGGAAGTTGTCCGACAGCACCGTGAAGCTGGCTGCGTGCGGTGGCGCGCTGGGTGACAGATGCGGCTATCAGCACGTTCAGCAGCGACAGACTGGCGTGATCGACGGCGTGGGCGCCCTGACGTTCGCGGCTGGGGACAAGCGGTTTCGCGTTTGGGTGGCGGCGCTCGACACGACACCGATGCGCGTCCTCATCGCCGACGGTCTGACGAACAACCCGAATGTGACCATGCCGATGCTGGTCCTGCGACGGAAGGGCGCGGCGGCCCGATTCGTCACGGTGATGGAGCCCATAGAGACGGCGGGTCCCGTCCGCGCGGTCCGCGTGGAGACGGATCATGTGATCCTGGTACGTGCGGCGGGCGAGACGAGGGTTGGACTATGACAAAACGATTTCGACTGGCGGTCAGTTCGATCGAGAAGAGCAACTGCGTCGAGCACTGCGTCGGCGCGATCGTGGAGGCGGGCACGCGCGGGGCCGACCTGATCGTGCTGCCCGAGGAGGCGGATATCATCTCCGGAGCCGATCCCGGCCAGCACGCTCTCGAGGCGCATCCCGTCTTTGCGGCGTTTCGAGCCGCGGCGATCAAGGCCAAGGTGGCCATCATCGCGTCGCTGTCCGCGAAGGTCGACGGCGGACACGCCAACACGGGATTCCTGCTGGACGGCACGGGCAAGCTCGTCGGGCTATACCGCAAGAAGCACCCCGCCCCATCAGAAGAGGCGATCGTCACCACCCCGGCCCGGGGCGACCCGTTCCCCGTGTTCGATCTGAAGGGGGTCAAGATCGCCATCGCGATCTGCATGGACATCCATTTTCCCGAGATGTTCCGCATCTACGGCCTGAAAGGCGCCGACGTCGTCTGCATGCCGACGATGTATCTCGACTATACGGGCGACATGCTGGAGGCCTCCGAGAAGGCCCGCGCAATCGACAACCAGATGTACTTCGCCCTGTCGCGCTATATCGAGAAGCCCTTCCTGGCCGGCAAGAGCATGGGCTACGCCAAAGTGATCGCCCCCGACGGCCGCATCATCGCATCGACCGCACACCGGGAGGGCGTGGCCATCGCCGAGTTCGACCCCAAGTGGCGGATGCCCTTCTGGGTCACCGAAGAACCGCTCCGGTCGATGTACCCGGACCTGCGCGTGATGTTCGAACGGATCCGCCGGCCCGACTTGTATGGGGATGTGGTGCAGCCCAAGAAGAAAGGGTGAAACGTCAAAACGTCAAAACGTCGAAACGTCGAAACGTCGGGGGCGGGGGGTTAGCCTTTGACGGCGCCGGACGTCAGGCCGGCCAGGAATTCCTTTTGTAGGAGGAAGAACAGGACGATCACGGGGAGGATGCTTAGGAGCGTGCCGGCCATCAGTGAGCCGTATTCTTGACTGTACAGGCCGACCATTTGGTTCAGGGCGATGGGCAGCGTGAAGCGGGCGTGGTCCTGGAGGACAATCTGGGGCCACAGGAAGCTGTTCCACGAACCCATGAAGGCGATAAGCGTGAACGCACCGACCATCGGGCGCGAAACCGGCAGGACGACCTCCCAGTAGAGACGAAACTCACTGCACCCGTCGATTCGGCCAGCGTCCAACAGCTCGTCGGGGATCTGCAGCATGGACTGCCTGAACAGGATGATGCCGAACACGCTGACGACGGCCGGCAAGATCAGCGCCCAGTACGTGTCGACCAGCCCCATCTGATAGATCAGCTTGTACATGGGAGCGAGCAGGACCTGGCCGGGGATCATCATGGTCGCCAGCATGAGGACCATGATCGGGCGCTTGCCGCGAAACTCGTACTTGGCCAGCGCGAACCCGGCCAGCGAAGAGAAGAAGACCTGCAACAGCGTCACGCTCGTGGCGATGAACATGCTGTTGGTCATGTACCGAAAGAACGGGACCTGCTTGAATAGGCTTCGGAAGTTCTCCAGCGTCGGGTCCGGAGACGCGAAGAGATAGTGGAACAGGTCGTTGGGTCCTTTGAGGGCCGCACACACCAGCCAGAACAGCGGGGTCAGCACGACGCACGCCGCCGCGGCCAACACCAGGTGAATGGCGATCACGAGCAAGATGTCGAAGCCCGCCTTGCTCCTCATGCGTCTCGCTTCCATAAGCCCATGACCTTCGCCTGGGCCAGGCTGATCGTCAGGATGATCAACACCAGCGCCCAGCCGATCGCGCTGGCGTACCCGAGGTCGCCCGTCGAAAACCCCGTGCTGAACAGATACATCACGATGGTCAGGCCCGCCTGATTCGGCCCGGGGGTCTGCCGCAGCAGGACGTAGGGCAGCTCGAAGAGCTGGAACGAGCCGATCGCGCTCATGATCATGATGAACACAGCGATGGGCTTGATGCCGGGGAACGTGACGTGGATGAACTGCTTCCAGCGATTGGCGCCGTCCACCTGGGCGGCCTCGTAGAGCTGCGGGTCGACCGCCTGCAGCGCCGCCAGGAAGTAGATCATGTTGAATCCCACGTACATCCACAGCGCCGTCAAGACCAGCGCGGGCATGACCAGGCTGGGGTCCATCAGCCATTTCGTCTCCAACCCCATCCCCAAGACCGCATGGATCGCCCGGTTGAGCAATCCGAACCGGGGGATGAAGATCAGCGAGAACAGGACGGCGACGAAGACCTGCCCGACCAGGTGGGGCGAGAAGAAGGCGAGCCGAAAGAAGCTCCTTGCCCTGACCCATCGCGCGTTGAGCAACAGCGCCAACCCCAGACTGAGCGGGAGCTGCACGAACACGCTGAAGAACGCGAACGTGGCCGTGTTTCGAACGGCCGTCCAGAAATCCGGGTCGCGGAGCATGAACCGGAAGTTATCGAGCCCGACGTAGGCCGTGCTCTTGGGGCCGCTGCTGGCCTGGAAGGCGAACAGGATGCTCTGGATCAGCGGGTAAACCATGAACGTGGCGAACACGATGATGAAGGGCGAGATGAAGACGTACGGCGCCGCCTTTCGCTGTAGGGTCCAGAATCTGGTTGCGGATGGCTGGCTCACTGGAACGGGTTCCTCCGCACCAGGGCGCGGACGTCGTCGGCCTTGGATTTCAGCATGGTCCTGGCGAAGTCGGCGAAGCCGTCCTCACCGTGCTCTCGGTAGTAGAGGACACATTCGGTGATGGCCTCGCCGGTCTTCTCCTTGGCCATCTGGGCATAGGGGCTCGAGTATTGCGGCGGCGTTTCGTCCGCCAGGTCGACGTAGAGCCGACCGATCGGCTGGCCCGACCAGTACGCCCGCGGTTCGTCCAACGAGGGCTGGTTCCACGCGTCGCGGATCGGCGGGATAATGTTCGTCTGCCGAAAGCGCCTGTCGAAGGACTCGGTGGCGTAGTACAGATGCACCGCCAGCTCCCACGCCAGGTCGTGGTGCTGCGATTTCTTGGTGATACCGATCATCGTGCCCCCCCACGTGCTCGTCCGACGTCCGCCGGGCTCGACGGCGGGCATGGGCATCAGCGCCATCTCGCCGGCGATTCGCGGGATGTCATTCTCGAAGAATCGGGTCCGCCAGTCGGGACAGATGAAGCACAGCAGGTAGCCGGCCTCGACCTGTTGGGTCAGGATCTGTTGGTCCCCGAGCGAGTTGCCGATTCTCCCGGGCCCCGCCACCAGCGGGACGTACCAGAGCAGCGTGGCCAGCGCCGTCTCGTCGTCCATCGTCAGTCGGCCTTCGGCGTCGAAGTACCCACCCCCGCGCTGGAACAGCAACACCTCGAAGTTCGCGTAGCTCGTGTCCGACAGTTCGATCATGTACCGATCGATGGTCCCGTCGCCGTCCAGGTCGCGCGTGACCTTCCTGCCGGCGGCGATGAACTCGTCCCACGTGTCGAGCGTGTCCGGGTCGATGCCTTCCGCCTCGAACAGGTCGCGGCGGTAGGCGAGCATCACCGGATGCACGTCGTGGGGCAGGCCGAAGACCCGCTGACGCGTGCTCCACGGCGCGAAGCGCGTCTGAACGATCCGGTCGTACAATCCCGTGGCGCGGAGCCGGTCGGTCAGATCGAGGAAGCCGATCTCCTCGAGCGGCCCCCGCCAAAACATCCCGACGGAGCTGATCTCGGTCTCGACCAGGTCGGGGACATCGAGGTCGGCCCAAAACGCCGCCTGCATCCGGGACGTCACGGCCTGTCCGTGGACAAGCTGAAGATCGACTTTGACGCCGGGATGCGCCTGCTCGAACTGCGGGATGATGTCACGGTAGGCGTCGTAGTGCGTCCGCGCGAAGACCCAGACGCGAAGCGTCGTCTGGTCAACCCGCCCCTCGCCCGAGCCGCGGGCAGGATGGAACAGCAGCCACCCAGCGGACAGCACGAACAGCACGAGCAGCAACGTGGGTGCTGGACCGAATGGAAGCCGATTCACCGGGCCCTCCCTCGCCCTGCGCGCTGAATCATCTTTGGGCCATTCTAGTTACCCGTCGGCACGCCGTCACGTCCGGGGACCCTTTGCCTCGGCGAAGGGAAGGCGTAACATGCATTGTAAGAAGACGGAGTATGCCATGGGCAAATGGCAACGGTTTCGGAGCTGGGCGCTGGTCGCCTCGCTGCTCTGCTGCATGATGGGCGGGTGCTTCCCGAGTTGCGACTGGGACGACGGCAGTGACGATGGTGCTGATGGTGATGACGGCGGCTGGGACAACGACGGGGGAATTGAACCGACGCTGGGCCCCCTGCCGCTCGATCAGATCCAGTTCTGGGCCTATCAGATTCAGGACGTGTCCGCATCAGGCAATGTGAGTGCGCTGGCCAACTCGCAGTACGACATGTTGGTGCTCGAGCCGACGCGGACGGACTGGTCGTCGGACGATCGCGACTTCGACACGAAGGCGATGACGGATCTGCTGAAGGCGACGGCGGCCAGCGACGGCGAACATCGCAAGCTGTTGATCGCCTACATCGACATCGGGGAGGCGGAGGACTGGCGGTGGTACTGGACGTGGTCGACGAGGTGGCCGGTGGGCCAACCACGCCCCGCCGATTGGCCCGACTACATCCTCAGCCACGATCCTGACGGGTGGGGCGGCAACTACCCGGTCGCCTACTGGGACGCGCGGTGGAAGGACGTGATCATCTATGGGCAGAACCAGACCAGCGCGCCGCACGGGGACTACACCAGCGCCGTCGACGAGGCAATCCGGGACGGCTTCGACGGGGTCTACCTCGATTGGGTCGAAGGCTACGAGGACGCCGACGTGGTGGCCGCCGGACGGCGGGCAGGGGTGGATCCGGCCGAGGAGATGATCGCCTTCATCGGAGAGATCCGGGCCTACGCCCGGCAGCGCAAGCCGGGCTTCTTGATCATCCAGCAAAACGCCGCGGCGCTGATGGACGGACATCCGGGGCTATTGGACGTCATCGACGCGATCGCTCAGGAGGAGGTCTGGTTCGCCGGCGACGCGACGGACGACTGGTCCGACCCCGACGGCTATGACTGGGCCAACGACCCGACGCTGACGGACTACTACATCGAGTATCTGGACCAGTACCTGGCCGCCGGCGTACCGGTCTTCAATTGCGAGTACGCGCTGAACAAGGCCTCGCGGGCGTATTCGCGGTCGGCCGCGAAAGGCTATGTCGCGTACTGCACGCGTCGCTCGTTGAGTCGTTTGACGACGACGCCCCCACCGGGATACTAGATTCGCTCTCGACTGACCCGTTTCTCGTGCCGGGGGAACCATGCTCGGACACCCGCAACGAAGGCAACAGGACGGCATGTGGATGCCTTCGGTCAGAGCGCTTCGGTGGCTCGGTGTCTGTGTCATCGTTCTGCTGACCGTCTCAAACGTGGTTGACAGCGTCGCCCTTGGTGCGTCGACCTCGTCCCAGGCCGTCTCGACTGCGGCACCGTCTTCGGCGCCCGATCGCGCGGGGCCCGACCAGGTCTACGGCCTGTGGGTCATCGCGCCGGCCGTCCTGGCGATCGGGCTGGCCATCGCGCTGCGTCAGGTGATCCCCGCGCTGGCCTTGGGCATCTTCGCGGCCGCCATGATGCACCTGCCCTGGAGCGACGCCGTCGAGCCGGGCAGCTTCGCCTACAACCCGATCGCAGGCGTGATCGTCGCCGTAGAAACCTACCTGATCGGGACGCTTCGCGACGTCGATCACCTGATGATCATCGTGTTTACGTTGGTGATCGGCGGGGTGGTCGAGGTGATATCCGCCAACGGCGGCACGGCCGCCATGGTCGACCGGATCAGCCGATGGGCGTCCAACCCGCGGCGGGGTCAGCTGGCGGGTTGGGCGGCGGGTGTGGCGATCTTCTTCGGCGACTACCCGAACATGCTCATCGTCGGCCCGACGATGCGGCCGGTGTTCGACCGGTTGCGGATCAGCCGCGCCAAGCTCGCTTACATCGTCGACTCGACGGCCGCCCCCATCGCGTCGCTTGCGCTGGTCGGCACGTGGGTGGGCGTCCAAGTGGGTTACATCCAGGACGGCCTGGCCGACGTCGCGGCGAACGGCGGAGCGTCGTGGATCAACGACCTGGGTGCGTTCCAGGTCTTCGTCGCGAGCATCCCGTATCGTTTCTACCCGCTGTTCGCCATCGCGCTCGTGCTGATCGTGGCCCTGCTTCGCCGCGATTTCGGCCCGATGCTCCCCGCGGAGCGCCGCGCCGCCGGCGCGCGTCGACACGCAGACGACGACGCGAACGAGACCGACGCCGGCCCACGGGGAGCCGCTTCGGAGAAGGGCGTCGATCCGCTGGACTGGCGCGATGCCCGAGACATCGCCAGCGGCGCCCCGGCTGCCACCGAGACGCCCCCGACCTCCTACTGGTTCGCCGTCGGTCCGATCCTGGCCCTCATTGCCACCACGCTGACCTTGCTCATCCTGACCGGCTGGGCCAGGCTGCCCGCAGGCGAATCGTTCAGCCTCCGCGCGGTCATGTCGCATGCCGAGTCGTCCCGCTCGATGATGTACGCCAGCCTGATCACCGTCGTCCTGGCGATCGGGATCTCGCTGGCGCGGCGGAAGCTGACGCTCGCCCAAGCCATGGACGCCGTCATGGTCGGCTTCGGGCGGATGCTCCTGGCCGTGGTGATCCTGTCGTTGGCGTGGGCGTTCTCCGACGCGATGCGCTCGCTGCATCTGGCCGAGGTCGCGACCGTGGGACTTCGCGATGCCGGCGTCGGCGTGGGGGTCCTGCCGATCCTGGTCTTTTTGGCCGCCGCGGGCGTCTCGTTCGCGACGGGCACGTCCTGGGGCACGATGGGCATCCTGGTGCCGGTGACGGTGTCGGTGGCGGCCGAGCTGGCGACCGACCTACCGCCGGATGTCGCCCGCACCGCCCTGTCCGCCAGCGTCGCCGCCGTCCTGGCCGGCGCGATCTTCGGCGATCATTGTTCCCCCATCAGCGATACGACGGTCCTGTCGGCCGCCGCCTCCCAGTGCACCGTCGAGGATCACGTCTGGACGCAGATGCCCTACGCCCTGCTCGCCGCCGGCGTGGCCATCGTCGCTGGCTACCTGCTCAACGACTGGGCCGGTCTGCACCCGATCGCATGCCTCGGGATCGGTGCGGCCGCGCTCGCCCTCGTGGTTCGTCTCGTCGGGCGGCCAACGTGGATCGCGGGGGCACCCATGGGTACAGGCAATCCCGAGGCAAACGAGGAGCAGATCCGATGAAACGCCGTGAGTTCCTCAAGAAGGCTGCGGTTCCGCCGGCCGCGATGGCGGTCGGCCAGGCGCTACAACCCCTTCGCGCCGCTGAAGCGGCGACGCTGCCTCGCCGCGCGTACGGGCGGACCGGCGTGCAGTTGTCGATCCTCGGATTCGGCGGGTACATCCTGAACGGCCTCGATCAGCAGACGGCCGATCGGCTCGTCGCCCAGGCCATCGAACACGGCGTCAACTACTTCGACGTCGCCCCCACCTACGGAAGCGCCGAGGTGCGGCTCGGACCCGCTTTGCAGCCCTACCGCAAGGACGTCTTCCTCGCCTGCAAGACGACCCAGCGACGTCGGGAGGGCGCCGAGAGGGAGCTCGAGGCGTCGTTGAAGCGGCTCCGGACCGACCACTTTGACCTGTACCAGCTTCACGCCCTCACGCGGGTCGAGAAGGACGTGGACGCGGTCTTCGCAAAGGGCGGCGCGATGGAGGCCTTCATCAAGGCCAAGAAGGCGGGGCGCGTGCGGTTCCTGGGGTTCTCGGCGCATTCCGAGGAGGCGGCACTGGCCGCGATGGACCGCTACAAGTTCGACTCGATCTTGTTCCCGGTGAACTACGCCTGCACCTACAAGGGCGACTTCGGTCCGCGGGTGGTCGCCAAGGCCGTCTCGCAGGGGGCGGCCATCCTCGCCCTGAAGGCCATGGCACGGGAGCGGTACACGAAGAAGGACGACCCGGATCGCAAGAAGTACCCCAACTGCTGGTACCGTCCCCTGTCCGATCCCGCCGAGGCCGTTCTCGGCCTGCGATTCACACTGACCCAGCCCGTGACTGCGGCCATCCCCCCGGCCGATGGATCGCTGTTCCAGCTCGCGCTTCGCCTCGCCACGCCGGTCAAGCCCATCACGGCCGACGAGGAGAAGAAGCTCCGCGCCATCGCCGCCAACGTCAAACCGGTCTTCAGCAGGACGTGAGGCGATGGCCGTCGGCATCACCCGTCGAGTGATCACGTCCTGTCACGTCGCCGCTCAAACCGCGTACGAGCGAAACGACGTGCTGGAAACCAAACGAGGCAGCGTCTCACCAGGAGACGCTGCCTCTTAGGTGTGCCAGAATGTGTCTTCTCGAAATCCGCTCGACCTCCCGTCAGCGTGACTGACGTCGACGGCGCAACCACGAACCCGCGCCCGCCAGGCCCAGCGCGCACAGGCCGCTGAGGGCGGGTTCAGGCGGATAGTGAGCCGTCCCCGTCACGTCGACAATCAGGTCCAGCGTAAACGTGTGTTCGGCTGCCGTACTCCAGATCTTGACCCCGAACGTCCCGTGGAGGTTCACGGCGACGGTGTCGCTCATTCCCGCCGACGTGGTGATGATTACGTCGAAGTCCAGCGGCTCCCCCGCCCAAGTGTTCGACTCCCAGGGCGTCCCCACCAGACCCGTGATGGACACGAGGATTTCGGCATAGACATCGGTGCTGATCGTGCCGGCGCCGCCCGCACCAAGGTGACCCGGGGCGACCGGAGCGAAGTCCATGAAGACCGCACTGCCGGTGTAAATGTTGACCGTCATCAGCCCCATCAATGACAGGTCGAGCGCCTCGGTGTTGGTCATTGCGCTCTGGGTGAGGACGAATGTGTCGCTCTGGCCGATGTGGCCGTTGCTGGCGTAGATCGCCACGCCAAACGTGCCGTCCATGGCCCCGCTCACCGAATCGGGTGTCGCGAGGCCATCGGGGCTCACGTCCATCGTCAGCGTGCCACTGATGATGTCAAACGTGAGGCCAATCTCATCCCCGATCACCGGCGTGGCCGCAAAGCACAGGACGCCCATTGCGCGCAGTAATCTCATACCCGCTGCCTCCTTCCTCCACAGGCCTTTCGCTCATCGCCTTCCACCGGCCGATCCAGTGCTTCTCTCTCTTGCCTACAGCGTCCTTGGGAAGCCTGTCTCGTCACAGCGAACCGGACGTGTCCACCTCCCGCGTGGCGCCCTGGGGGTCCGGCTGCCGTCGACGGCGCAGCCAGGTACCGGCGGCGCCCAGCCCCAACGCAGTCACGCCGCCGAGGGCTGGGTCGGGCACGACGTGCGCCGTCCCGACCACATCCACGATCAGGTCGAAGGTCAGCGTCTGCGTGACCGCCGTGACGCCAATCTCGTACCCGAACGTCCCGCGGATGTTGACCGTGATGGAGTCGCTGATGTTGGCGGACGTGTTGACGCTGACCGTGAAGTCCAGGGCCTCGCCCGCCCACGTCTTCGTGTCCAGCGTCGTATTGAGGGTACCCACCACGAGGATGAGGGCCTCCAGATAGGCATCGGTCTGGATGGTGTCGGACCCGCCCGGACTGATGTGTCCGGGAACGACGGGGGCGAAGTCCTGGAACCGCGCACTGCCAGGACGGATCTTGACCGTAGCGAGGCCCATCAACATCATCTCGACTTCCTCGGAGTTGCAGATGTCGCTGTCGGTCAGGATGAACGTGTCGCTCTGGCCGATGTGGTTGTCGCTGGCATAGATCATCATGCCGAACGTGCCGTCGGCGTTTACGGTCACCGGATCCGGTTGGACGGCCCCATCCGGGCTCACGTCCACCGCGAACGATCCAGCGACGATGTCGAAATCAATGGCCCACGCCGCGCCCATGGCCGGAGCAGCCGCAGAGCACAACACTCCCATCAGGACTGTGGCTTTCATGCCCCCACTCCTCTGTCTTTTGGATCGGGGAACCTTCCCATCTTCGCGTGATCATGGCACGAGACCTGTGGAGGCCGCGCACCCTATTCCTCCAACCTCCCAACTTGCTAGCCTAAATATACCCGATTTTCATCGGAACGTCAAGACGACCTTCGGCAGCTTCCGTTCGGTGTGGCGTATCGCATGTCTCAGGAACGCGCAGAGTCTCAAGCCAAACGAGGCAGCGTCTCGGTCGGAGACGCTGCCTCTCGGGAGTGCCAGAATGTGTCTTCTCGAGGTCCGCGCGACCTCCCCGTCAGCGCACCTGACGCCGACGGCGCAACCACGAGCCCGCACCCGCTACACCCAGCGCACACAGGCCGCCGAGGGCGGGTTCAGGCGGGTAGTGGGCCGTGCCCGCTACGTCGACGATCAAGTCCAGCGTCAACGTCTGCGTGATCGCCGTGACGCCGATCTCGTACCCGAACGTCCCGTGGATGTTCACGGCCACGGTGTCGCTGACTCTCGCCGACGTGGTAATGACCACATCGAAATCCAGCGGCACGCCCGCCCAGGTCCTCGTGTCCAGGGTCGTGTTCAGTACCCCCGTCACGACGGCGACGACCTCGACATAGACATCGGTGTCGACCGCGCCGAGGCCTCCCGGTCCGATGTGGCCCGGCGCGACCGGCGCGAAGTCCAGGAACTGCGCACCGCCGGCTGGGATGAGGGCCGTGGCTAGGCCCATCAGTGTCAGCTCGGCCACGTCGGTGTTGTGCATGTTGCTCTGGCTGAGGACGAACGTGTCGCTCTCGCCGATGTGGCCGTCGCTGGCGTAGATGGTCATGCCGAACGTGCCGCCCATGCTCACGGTCACCGGATCTGGCGAGGCGACACCGTCAGGGCTCACGTCCACCGTCAGCGAGCCAGCGACGATGTCAAACTGGAAATTCACCGCGCTGCCCATCACCGGAGCGGCCGCGAAGCACACAACCCCTATTACCCCTAGAACTCTCATAACCCCATTCCTCCTTCCTTCACGGACCCGATGTCCGCCGTCGTCGTCGCATGGTTCCAGCACCGGTCCCTGTTGCGACGGCTTCAAAAGGGACCCACCCATGAACCAGGCAGAGGCGAGTACTCCTGAGTCCCACACGGCTCCTAGAACGGTCATCTTCCGTTGCGCGCGTGCCGGCGAGGCCCGTGCGTGGGAGCCTTCGATGTGTAGGTTGAGACGTCCCTCCTATCCTCAGGCAGGCAGAACGCGCCAGACCAGACATGTCCAACAGCGAGCCCTGACCTACTCTCCTCTCAACGCACTCCACCTAATTTTACGCAGCTGGCACAGGACGGCCAAGGGAGTCTGTGAATAATACGCTACAAGAAGACTATACTTATAATCGGAAATCTTGCGCGCATCTGGCGGAATGGACTGCCCCGTCCGGCAGACAGGGACGGCCTTGCCCTCCGAGGCCCCTCGTGACCGGGATCGGAGCGACCTCAGCGGGCGGGTTTCCACCTCACTTCGTAGCAAAACGCTTTCCCATCGTGCGTCAGCGACACGTCTCCGTCTGTCGCGGGTACCGACGTCAACCGGACGGTCTGGCCCGCCTCGTCAAGCGCCGCCATGGTCGCTCCGGCCACCGGCCTGTCATGACCAGACTTCCACGGACGCAGCCGGACCGAACACGGTGGACTGTCGGGCAGGGGGGTAATGCGAACGCCCCCCTTAATGCCCTGGACCCGGCAGGCGCCGTCGGTAATCAGGGGTCCGAAGTCGATCCGCCGCTTCTCCAGATTGATCCGGGGTTCCTCGCTCTCTGCTCCGGGCGCGGGGGGCTTCAGACGAACGTTGACCGTCCTGTCGCCCCCGAGGGGCCGCGCATTGCAGTACACGCCGGCCGGACCGCCCGTGTGCTCGACGATCACGCCGTCGCGCCGTTCGATGGTCGAGAACAGGTCCTTGCCTTCGACGAGGTAGCCGTATTGCGGCAGGACATGGCCGTGAACGATCCAATCTGACTGGCCGCGGTTCACCCACACCCGCGTGCCGTTGTCCCACGTGACGTGCTGCCGGTGGATGTTGTCGTCGGCGAACGTGACGCTGCGGATGCGCCGCAGCGCCAAGTTCCGGGCGATGTCCTGCAACAGCCAATACTTCCGAACGGCCGCGGCGCCCCAGCACCTGGCGTCGACCATGGCGGGATGTCCCGTGAGGACCTCGGCTGAGATGTAATCATTGCTGGAGATGCCGTGCAGCTCGCGGGGCCGACCTGCGCGATACCGGTTGCAGTACCCCACGCCGTGGAGGATGAACTTGTCGTGCAACACCGCGTCATACCAGGGGGTCCGCTCCCAGTCCTCGCACCGCATGGTGATCATGAAGCGCGTGGGCCGGGGGATCGTCGATAGCGTCAGGAACTGACAGTCGGCGCCGTCGAGGTAGCCGACGAGCTGATCGTGGCCGGCCTCGGAGGTGGTGGGCGCGGCATCGCCGAGGTAGTCGCGGACCCACGCAAACGCCTCGCCCCAGCGACGCCGCGTTTCGAGCTTCGGATGGAACCCGCCCTGGCGATCATAGAAGTCGTAGCATCCGATCGATGAGAGGACGTCGATGAAGTAATGGCTCGGATCAAGCGCCGGCTTGATGCGCTTCAGGTTGCGCTGCAGGAACGGCATGAAACGGTCGGGCCGCCAACGGTAGCTCTGCGCCCGTCGGCCGACGTTGCACCAGGCCTTCCTGGGCGTGCCGTCCCGTCCGAAGCAGACATGATCGTACGTGTAGCCGGTCGCGTCCGGGTAGAAGTCGGTGTAGTTGTCGTGCAGGCCCCAGGGGATGTCGTGCTTGCGGCACAGCTCGCCGATCTGGCGGAGGTCCTCGACGGTGCCGAGCCTCGGGTTCGGCGGGAAGATGTCCGGTAGGCGATAGTCGTAGCCCCACCGCTGCCAGACGTGCAGCGTCAGGATCGCGTCGGTGCAGCCGTAGCGGATCTGTCGGGCCATCTGCTTTGCGATGTCAGCGAAGGGCCCGCTCCACCAGATGTCATACGTGAATCGACCCGCCAGGCGCCGCACTCCGCCGGCAGCCGGCTTGTCATACAATTCGCGGTACTGGATCGCACAGTCAAACGCACCCTTCTTGCTGGCGACGAGCGTCAGCGTGGCGTTCATGTGCGTGTGCAGCTGGTAGCGCCGCTGGTCGGGCCTGACCTCGAGCCTGTCCGGCGGGTTGTCGACGGCTTGGAGCAGCGCGATCCCGCTCTCGAAATCGAACCCCACATGGCTCGCAGACATGTTGTGCCCGCCAAAATGGGCGCCGAACCCCTTGGGATTCTCGATGCAGTACCCGTGCCCGTAATAGACCCGCGATGCCTTCACGTTGGCCGGACCGAGCGACAGATCGGTGATCCGGCGTGGGTCGGCCGGGTCGGTTTTCCCTGCCGGGTCCCCCGCACAATCGAACTTGATCCGCAATCCCGGACCGTCCGACCACAGGCTGATGGTCAGGTCGAAGGCCCCAAGGCGATCGCCAAGCCTGTGCACGGCAGTCAGTCGTCCCTCGCTGATCCGTCGGTCGCACCGCTCATACGCGACGGTCGACGTCCACTCGCCCACGGCGCTGCCGTTGATCTGGACAGGCAGCCCATCGAAGACGATGGTCTTGCCGTCGGCGTAGCCCAGGCCGATCAGGCCGTCGATCAGACCCCGCCGGCCAGGCTGGACCAGCACCGCGCACCGGTCGCCATCCGGTCCGAGCCCAAGGACGTAGCCGTGTCGGACGGGCAATCGGACACCACCGAGCATGCCCCGATCGATCCGCAGGATCTGACCAGGCGGCGGCGGTCCCGTTGCCAGGCCCCCGAGGGCTTCGGTGATCCTCCGGATCGCGGCTTTGCGCGCGGGCCCGTGCGTCGACCACAACGGAAACGCGCCCCGCACCGGGACGGAGGTGACGGGGACGGATGGAGGCGTCTTGAGCGACGCGTCGGGACGCTGGAGCTTCGGCTCGATGATACGGACAGCATGGGCGGTTCGTTCTTGCTGCCCGTCTCGGAACCGTGCGTAGACATGGATGGGATACAGTTCGGCGTAAGTTTCCTTCCCGGCGGCCACACAGAACGTGAGCGTCGCGGCCTGCCCGTCCTTCAGGCTGAAGGGCTGCCGGGCGCGCCCGACCACGCGCCAGTCATCGACCAGGTTGCGGACCTCGGCGACGCCGGTCAGCACAGCCTTGTCGTGGTTCTCGAGACGGACCCGAACGGGCACCGGCTGATCGTAGTCCGTCACGGTTGGCGGGGGCTTGATGGACAAGGCCAGCGGACCCTCCGTGACACGGTGACCGTCGAAGGCGACGGCGACGCTCAACGAGCACATCAACGGCAAAGCAGCAACGGAGGGCATTGCGCGCATGACGGGCCTCCCCTGATAACGACGAGACAGTCGTAGCGGCTTATACCATCGGCGCGCCAGGCGCATCAATGGCGCCGGCCGGCTGGGGCCGGAGTGCCTTTGGCTCGTCGTAAGCCCTGACTGGATGTCGAAAGACGGCCGATTGACGGAACGGTCGGTGGGGCCTATCCTTGGGGAGGCCTTGCGGCGTCGGTGAGGAGGGGTGAGGGTCGCCTTCGCGGGTGGCGTCGTGCCGCGTAGGGAAGCCAGATCCGATGGCATACTTCATCGTGGAGTTCCAGGGAGGGCGCGTCCAGCGGGTGGTGCTGGACAAGAGTCCCGTCGTGCTGGGTCGGGGGGCCGGCTGCGATCTCCAGATCGTCGACCCGAAGATCTCGCGTCATCATTGCCAGCTCGTCGAACACGAGGGTCAATGGCACCTCGAGGACCTGGGCAGCCGCAACCAGACGTGGATGGGCCTGCAGCCCATCGATGACGTGATCTTGGGAGACGGAGACCAGTTTTGCATCGGCGGGACCCACTTCACATTCCGCAGCGAACCGGGCCCGGCCGATATCCCCCCCGAACTGCCGGACGGGAGCTAGCACACCGATGAAAGTTGCCCTGATCGGTCTGCCGCAGTCGGGCAAGACGACGCTCTTTGCCGCGGTCACCGGGCAGCCGCCCGACCCGGCCCAGGTGGCCCAGGAACACGCGGCCGTGGTCAAGGTGCCGGATCCGAGACTGCAGGTGCTGGCGGACATGCACGGTCTCGATCGAACCGTGCAGGCGACGTTGGACTTCGTGGATTTCCCCGGCGCCTCGCTGGTGACGCCCCACGGGCAGGCCGAGTTCCGCCGACACGTCGCGAACATGCGGACGTGCGACGCGCTGGTCGCGGTGTTGCGGGCCTTCGAGAGCGACGCCGCGCCGCCCTATCGAGACCGCGTGGATCCCGCGGCGGATCTGGAGGAACTCCGCGCCGAGTTGGTCTTCGCCGATCTGGAGGTCGCGACGGGTCGGATCGACCGGCTCCGCAAACAGGTCACCAAGCCCACGCCCACACAAGACCACGACAAGAAGGAGCTGGCGCTGCTGGAGCGCTGCGCCGAAGCGCTCGAGAACGACCGCTCGATCTCGGGCCTGCTGCAGGCCGACGAGGAGCGACAGATGGTCAGGAACTTCGCGTTCCTGACGCAGCGACCGCTCGTGGTTGCCCTCAATGTCAACGAGACGGATCTCGACGCGCCGCCGTCCCTACAATGCGACGATGCGGCGGAGGTCCTGTCCCTGTCGGCTGAGATCGAGGCGGAGATCGCCCAGTTGGACCCGGCGGATCGCCCCGCGTTCCTGGCCGATCTCGGGGTAGCCGAGCCCGCCTTGGACTCGCTCGTTCACGCGTGCTATGGGGCGCTGGGTCTGCTCTCGTTTCTGACGGTGGGCAAGGACGAGGTCCGGGCGTGGGCCATCCCCGCCGGGACGCCCGCGATCGAGGCGGCGGGTAAGGTCCACACCGACATCGCCCGCGGCTTCATCCGAGCCGAGACCGTCCCCTACGACGACCTCGCCGACGTCGGCGATATGAAGACCGCCAAGGCTGCCGGCAAGGTCCGCCTGGAGGGCAAGAGCTACATCGTCCAGGACGGCGACGTCATCCTGTTTCGGTTCAACGTGTAGGCCGCTCGAGGTGGTTCTGAGGGATCTACGTCACTTGCCGCCGAAGAAGCACTCCGGTTGCGCAGTATGGATCAGGGATCGGACACCAGCGCGCCGCGGACGGCATGCCCTGTGGTCTGGCTCACGTTGGGAGAGAAGGCTGATCGGGCGACCGCACGCTCACCCGAGCTGCCAGGCGATGCGCTCAGAGCGATCGGAGCCGTTGCCGAGGGGTGCCGCCGGGAGCGCGACTTCGCGGTTCGCGTCCAGCGCATTCTGAACCAGCGCGAGCTGCCTGGTGCCGCTATCGTGCATGTCCCGGTGGGCCGCCCCGATCCCCCCGCTGCCCCGCTCATCACCGTACCGTTTGAGCCCATGGAGCTGAACGAGGCCAACCGAAGCTTGCAGGGGATCTGCAACGTCAATCCCGGGCCCGACGGGCCCCATCTGCCGGCGCCCGGCAGATCACGGTTGCGGTGGGCAGCCATGCGCACCAGCATGCCAGTCAGCGTGGCGGCCGGCTTGGCGGCTTGCATGATGATGTCTGCTCTCCTGGGCAGGGCCGGGACACCGTTCTACTTTGTGTTGGGCGCTCTCGGGCTGGTGGTGCTATTTGCGCTGGCCCTGTCGTATCCCGCGGCCCAGTGGTTCCTGGTTCCGGGGGGCGTGGTCGTTCGGCGATTCGCGTTCGGTCGGAGCCGCGTCGCCTTGGATCGCTACACGCCCGCAGACGCGGTTCTCGTCCTGCAACACAAGTCCCCGGGTTGGGAGGTCAGGATCTGGCGAGAGCGGGAGAAGGTCAGCCGCATGCTGACCGTCTTCGAGGCCGTCGCGCTCCTGGGGGCCTGGCGAAGCCCGCTCGCGCCCCCGCCACTGCATCAACTCAGTGACCTGAGATGATCACGGCTCACGAGTGGCCTCTGGGCTTCTGCCGGTGCCCGGGGGTTGTCTATTGCCCAATGCCCGTCTACGCCGCATAATCCAGCTTGTCTGCGGTCGGTCCGTGCAGTGCGTACGCCGTCCAGGAAAGGGAACACGATGAAAGCGAAGGTCACCTGCCCGAATGGGCATCGGTTCCACGTCGACGCCAGCCATCTGGGGAAGACAACCCGATGTCCGCAGGAGGGGTGTGGGATCGAGTTCGTGCTCGAGGCCGACCCGGACTCGCCCGTCGCCGAGGATGCCGGCGGTCAACAGGCACCGGCGGCTCAGCCCGCCGCTGCCCCGCCGACCATGCCGATACCGATGTCGCCGCAGGTGGCCGCCGTGGACTCCGGAGAAACGCGGAAGGGGATGGCGCTCGGCGCGATGGTATGTGGGATCATCGGCATTCTGGGGTGCTTCCCGATCGGGATCGCCGGTTTGATCCTGGGCATCGTCGCGGTCAGCCGGGTGAGCCGGAAGCCTGCGGAGTACGGGGGGAGGGGGATGGCCATCGCCGGCATCTGCACGGGGGGGGCGAGCATTCTGCTAGTCATCCCCATGATCATGATGGCCTCCATCCTGTTGCCGTCGCTTGCACGCGCACGTGAGTTGTCCAAGCGCGCCGTATGCGCGGCCAATCTGAGGGGCATCGGGCAGGCGATGAGGGTGTATGCAAACGACTTTAACGAGGAATATCCCCCGAATTTTAAGACGCTGCTAAAGTCGGGCATAGTCACCAAGAAGATGTTCGTGTGCCCCAGCTCCACCGTAGACGTCATCGGCGTAGGTAAGGATCTGGAGGCCTGCTACGCGTACATCAAGGGGCAGGGCGAATGGAACAACCCGTCGAACGTGCTGGTCTATGAGAAGGCGGACCACCATGGCGGCGAGGGCGGCAACGTGCTGTTCTGCAATGGCACGGTCGAGTTCATCAAGCCCTACTCGCGAATCGAGGAGCTGGCCCGCGAAACGAAGGAGCGGATGAAGCACGCCAAACGACCGTCAACCCCATAGCCTACGCAGCGATGAAGGCCATCGCATCGGAGCGAAACCATGAGTGACACACCGGGAGTGATCGAGTTTCCTGACTTCACCAAGGTCGACCTGCGGACGGCCAAGGTGCTGGAGGTCCGCGAGCATCCGAACGCCGACAAGCTGATCTGCCTTCGGGTCGACGTCGGGGCGTTGGGCGAGCGGCAGGTCATCGCGGGGCTCAAGCCCTATCTGGACGACCCGCAGTCGCTGGTTGGCAAGACGATCGTCATCGTGGCCAACCTCGCGCCGCGGGCGATGCGGGGCGAGACGAGTGAGGGCATGCTGCTGGCGGCCACGAGCGAGGACCGCAGCCGCGTGATCAGCTTGACCACGCTCGAGCCGATCGAACCGGGCTGCAAGATCTCCTGACGCTCGAGCGTCTTGGCGGGAGACGCCCGCGCGAACCCTCCCGAACGGGGCGGACGGATCTGCCCAATGTTGCGTGAGTTGCACATTTCCGACCTCGCCATCATCGAGGACGTCCAGGTCGAACTGGACGCGTCACTGACCGTCTTTACGGGTGCAACGGGTGCGGGCAAGAGCCTCGTGGTCGGCGCGCTGCAGCTGCTGTTGGGCGTGCGCCCGGCCGGGCAGACGGTTCGGGCCGGCGCGGGCGAAGGACGGGTCAGCGGCGTCTTCGTCGTGCCCGACAAGCGACGCCGCGCCGAGCTCAGCGCGCTGGCGGATGTCGCCATCGACGACGAGGAGGTCTTGATCACCCGCCGTCTGTCGGCCAGCGGGCGGGGATCGTGTGCCATCAACGGCCAGCCGGTCACGGTAGCGATGCTGCAGCAGGTGGGGGAACGGCTGGTGGACATCCACGGCCAGCACGATCATCAGTTCCTCCTCAAGCCGGGCAATCAATTGGGCGTGCTCGACGCCTTCGCGGGCTGCGACGACATCCGCGAGGAGCTGGCGACGGCCTACCGGGACTGGCAGGGACACCTGAGTGAGCGAGCGAGCTTGGCCGAGAATGCCGAATTGCGGCGTCAGCAGCTCGAGCTGTATGAGTTCCAGGCCGCCGAGATCGATCAGGCCGGCGTCGAGCCCGGCGAACTGGCGGCGCTCGAGGCTCGCCATCGTCGACTGGCCAACATCGATCGGATTCGACAGGCTGCCGGATCCGCCCATACCGCCCTGGCAGACGACGACGGTCTGCTGGACACGTTGCGCGGCATCGTCCGGGAGCTGAACGATCTGGCCGAGTTGGATGCGTCACTCGGTAAGGTGGCCAAGCCGTGCGAGTCGGCGGCGTTGGGTCTGGACGAGGCGGCCAACGACCTCCGCCGCTACGTGGAAGGCCTGGATTTCGACCCGGCCGAGCTATCCGAACTCGAGGCCCGGTTGGCCCTGCTGCGACGGCTGTGCGACAAGTACGGCGGCAGCGTCGAAGATCTGCTGGCCTATCGCGGTAAGATCGAGACCGAATCGGCGGATCTGCGACGCCAGCAGGACGACTTCATGCAGATCGACGGGTTGATCGCCGCGTCACGCGAGCGATTCGACGAGCTGGCCGGCAAAATCGCCGCGAAACGCCGCACCGCAGCCAAGAAGCTGGCCACCCGCGTCAACGGGCAACTCGCCGAGCTGGGGATGGACAAGGCGACGTTTGAGCTGAAGCTGACCGCGTGCGATCCGGGCTCGACCGGGTGCGACGAGGCCGAGATGATCGTCCGCGCCAACCCAGGTCAGCCGCTGTTGCCGCTGCGGCGGGTGGCATCCGGAGGGGAGCTGAGTCGGGTCATGCTGGCGATCAAGTCGGTGTTGGCGCGAACCGACCGGTCGAGCGTGTTGGTCTTCGATGAGGTGGACGCCCACGTCGGGGGGCGTCTGGGGTCGGTCATCGGTGAGAAGCTCCGCCGCCTGGCCGGCCAACACCAGGTCATCTGCATCACGCACCTGCCGCAGATCGCCGCCTATGCCACCCGGCATCTCAAGGTCAGCAAGACGACGCAGCGCGGTCAGACGCGAACCGAGGTCGACCTGATCGAAGGCCAAGCCCGCGTCGATGAGTTGGCCGAGATGATCGCCGGGGCCAACAAGACACCCACCAGCCGTCGTCAGGCCCGAGAGCTGCTCAAGGGCGCCGCCAACCTGTAGGGTCCCCCGCAGGATTCGCCGCCACGTCGATCAGATCATTGGACGTAGCCCAAGTCGCGAAGTTGTCGCCGCTGCTCGTCGGTCAGCCGATGGCCCGTGGGGGGGCCGGTGAAGTGGTTCGGGTCGAAGGGCTCAAACGAGCGCCGCCAATTGCGATAGAGGCGTTGGAGACGATCGGCCTGGGTGCGATGCGATCGGAACCGGTCCTGCTCCTCGGCGGGATCGTTTGACAGGTCGTACAGCTCCATACGTTGATCGGAGCGGTGAATGAGCTTCCATTTCTGGTCGACGATGGTCCGGAAGGCCACCATCCACGGCGTGTGGTCGAACGTCGGGTCATGTTGCCGGGCGATCTTGAACGCCCAGGAGGGCGGGTGGAGGTACTCGGCGACGGCCGTACGGTAGACGCTGTCGGCCGTCGACTGCAGCGCCTCGCCCAGGGGACGGGCCAGGACCTTCGCCGATTGGCTCGGCTTCGCGCCCGCCCAGGCCGACACCGTCGGAAACAGATCGCTCGTCTGCACGACCCGGTCGACACGCTGCGGACGGAGGACCCGCGGCCAGCGGATGATCAGCGGGACGTGGATCAGCGTGTTGTAGATGCAGAACTGGTGGCCCATCAGCTCGTGGTTGCCGAGGCTTTCGCCGTGGTCGGATGTCAGGATGACGAGCGTGTCGTCCAGGTCGACTTCGGCGTACAGGACGCGGATCAGGTCGGCGAAATGGTCGTCCATCTCGCGGACCCGCGCGTCGTACAGGTCCGAGAGGATCTTCAGGTCTCGCGCACCGTAGATCGATTTGCGGACCAGGTTGTATTGGAAGACGGTGTCGAGGTTCTGATCGACCCGGTACGAATGGGCCAGATCACCGGCATCGACGAAGGCCGTCCTGTAGGCCCGCCTCGGCTCGTAGGGCAAGTGGGGCTCCATGTAGTTGACGAAGAGGAAGAGCGGCCGGTTCGGGTCGCGTCGTCGCAAGTGCTGGGCGATGACGGGAGTCGTCGCGTGCCCGCCGGGGTCGTAGACGAACCATCGGCCCAGCAGGGCGCCCAACGCTTCCTCCCGCGCCCAGACCTGTTTGATGAACGTGTAGAGGCAGCAGCGTGTCGTGAACGACAGCCGCGGGGGTTCGGCGAACGTGTCGAAGCCCTGGGTCAGATTCGTGCCGGGCGAGACGTTGGGGTTGTTCGACACGGCGATGGTCTGGTACCCCCGGTCGCGGAGGATCTCAGCCAGGGTGATGAAGCGGTCGTCGAGCCAGATGCGGTTCCAGCCGACACCGTGTTGCGAACGAAACAGCCCCGTGAAGATGGACGCGTGGGCCGGTTCGGTCCAGACACCGGGAGAGATGGCCCGCTGGAATTGCACGGCGTCGGCGGCGAACGCGTCGATATGGGGCGTCGTCGGGCGCCCGTATCCGTAGCAGCCGAGTCGATCCGCCCGCAGCGTGTCGAGGACGATGAGGACCACGTCGGGCGGGCCACCGCCGCCGGGGCGACTGGCCGGTTGGGAACTGGCTGAGGTCCAGAAGCCCTCGGGCGATTGGACGCGAGACCGCGTGGCCCATTGAAAGACGCCTGAGGCGACCACCAGGGCGATGGCGGGCCAAACGGCCACACGCGCGGCCCCTGCCACACGTCGGCCCGGCCACGTACGACGAAACCACGTGCACACCCATGCGACCGGGACGAGCAAGGCCAATCCCGCCAGCGTCGAGCCCATGACGCCGGTCAGGCCCTTGGTGAAACTGATGGCGCGTAAGGCGGCCTCGCCCCACGCCACCACAACCGTCAGACCGATGAGGAACGTGGCCAAGGCCAGCGGCCCGGGCAGAATCCGGCGTCGCCACCACGCACTGCGACCTGCCGCCACGCGGCCCAGCAGACAGGTGATCCCGCAGCCAGCCAGCCAGGCGGCGGTGTGGGTGAGCACCGAGAAGCTGAAGGCCTCGGCCCACAACCGGGCGGTCATCAGGCCGCGAACGGCCCACATGCGATGCACCGGCTCGACCAGGCCGGCGAGCATGCCACACACCAATCCCACGATCGCCGCGGCGCCGAGCCAGGATTGACGCGCTGGATCTTCCCGCGGGCCCGGTTCGGTGACAGGCATCTCGTGTGGTTCTTCCGGCGGAGCCTCGTCCGGCATGCGTGGTGATCTCCTGACGACCGTTGGTCGCCGAAACGGTCTGATTGACAGCCGCGGTCGTAGCTATACTACTATCGGCCGTACCGAACAGGAAAGGATGCTCGAGATGAAGCGATTCGAGGACAAGGTGCTGTTGGTAACCGGCGGGGCCCGTGGGTTGGGGTTGGCGATCGCACAGCGGTTCAGCCAAGAGGGGGCCAGTGTCGTCCGGGTAGACAGCAACGAAGACAACCTGGCGGGGACGTGGGAGGACTTCCACGAACCCGAACAGCTTCACGACGTGGTCGCCGACGTCCGAGAGGACGGTGAGATCCGCGACGCCGTTTCCCAGGCCATCGATCGGTTCGGCCGGATCGACATCCTGGCCAACGTCGCGGGCGTCGCCTATCTGGAGTCGTTCCTGGAGACGACCGACGAACAGCTCGACCATATCCTGTCGGTCAACCTTCGGGGCGTGTTCCTGGTCGCGCAGGTCGTCGCCCGGCAGATGGTCGAGCAGGGGGGCGGGGTGATCATCAACATGGGCAGCAAGAACGGCCTGCGTTCCGAGGTCGGGTACGCCCCCTACAACGCGAGCAAGGCCGGCGTGGTCCTGTTGACCCAGACGATGGCCGTCGAGCTGGCCGAGCACAACATCCGCGTCAACTGCGTGTGTCCGGGCTACATCGTCACGCCGATGGCCAAGGCCCTCGACCCGCCGGAGTTCATGAAGTTCTACGCCAAGCGATGCGTGCCGATGAACCGCTTGGGCAAACCTGAAGAGGTCGCCGGCGTCTTCGCGTTCTTGGCCAGCGACGACGCATCCTTCATTACCGGCCAGACGATCGTCTGCGACGGCGGGCAAATCGCTCACGACGGGCGAAAGATGGACGTGTGGAAAGGACCGTAGACGGCGGCGACAGGCAGGAGATGGAGAGTGATCCGGGCGCGCCCGCGGCGCGAGATCGCCGGATCAGAACCACACCTTGCATCGATCCCGGAGGCCGAACGCTGGCATCTTCCAGCTCTGACCCTCCTTGTATGTCCACAGTTCCAGCTTCTTCCCGTCGGTATGCCACCCGAGGTAGTGCCATCAACGGTTCCTGCCATCGCTGCTCGATCCGTTCTTGCGCATCGTCCTGGCCCCTTGCATCATTGCGACGTATCGGCTCCAGGCCACCGCAGCAACGCCCCCCGGGATCTCCTTGATGAGCGCTCGAGAGAAGCTTCGGTCGAGGATCTGTTCGTGAATGCCGGTCCACTCCTTCTTTGCCGGTTGCAGCAGCACGCAGGTGTCCCGGAGCGCCTCGAGGTACATCCGGCGCGCGTAGTCCCTCCTCTCCTCCGGCGTCTTGGCGACCTCGGCAGGCTGTAGCGGATCGAGCTTGATCGCGATGAGGATGGGGGTCTGGGACACCTGGACGGCGTACCCGTTCCTCTCCCAGCGGACGAAGGTGGCGTCCAGCGGACCCTCCCAATCTCGGATCATGACCAGCTCGTCTCGCAGGTAGTCCGGCCTGGTTGGAAGCCACTCGTCGCAGATCAGCGTCTGCGTCCAACGAACGCTGTCGCTTCTTGCCCTCTTCACGCCACCATGATCGAGATCCTGCACGCGTTTCGGACCACGCAGGACCCCCTCGTCGGGCCAGCTCAGCATCTTTCGCGCTAGGCGCGGCAAGAGGAGTTCCACCGAGGGTTCGGTAGCCTTCTGGGTGGCAGCGACTTTGCGACTCGCCTCGGACTTGGGGGCGGCTGGCTCTGCCCGTAGGGCCAAGCAGACCCCAAGCAGGCCGGTCGCCACGCAGGCAATGCTCGGTCCCCTTCTTCGTGAACGCGTCGCCATGTTTCCTGTTGACACCCCTGCGAATGCCGGTCCAGAGAAGGCGGGTTCATGGACCACTCGGCATGCGGGCCTGGACCGACGCGGCAGTGCGGATGGCTGGATCTCTCGTGCAGGCGGACTAGAACCACGACTCCCCGTGGGGGTCGTTGAAGTAGCCCATCAGGATGTCTGTCCTCAGCTCCGCCCCATTATCGTCCAGCTTGTGGGTCCAGAGGCCAACATCCTTGCCATTGGTGAACCAGCCCAACTGCGCCCACCAGCAATAGGTTAGCGCTGAACCCGGAACCCTCAAGATTCCGTTATCGCTCCTGATCGACTTCTGGTATTCCAAGTCCCGCATCGGTTTCCATGGGGCTCCCGCAACCACCCCTCCCGGGAGATCGCGAACGGTCCCGCGCGAAAAGGAGCGATCGAGAATCACCGGTCGCACTCGGATCGGCGGGTTCCCCTCACCTGGCATCCCCTTGTGGGTCGTTTCAACCAGGACCTTGAGACACAGATCGCGCGCGTACTCCTTCTTGTCCTCGAGCGTTTCGGGTACCTCAACGGCTCTCAGGGGCGTCAACTTGACCACCATCGTTCCACGCGTCTGTGAAACCTGGATTGCATGCCCACTCGTCTCCCAACGAACATGGGTAGCATCCAGCCTGCCATACTCGTCGCGTATGGGAATGGTGTCCTCGCCCAAGCGCTTGGGATCTGCCGGGAGCCAATCCTTGCGCAAGAGCTTTCGGGTCCATTTGGCGCTCTGCGCCCTGGCGGCCGCCACCCGCCAATCGCCACCATGCACCCGCTGCGGCCCAGTTAGCAGCTTGTCTTCCGGCCACCGGAGCATGCTCTTGGCAAGATGAGGAAAGGCAAGCTCATCAAGAGAGCGGGCCTTCGCCGCCGCGCGCTCCTCATCTAGGAGCTTCGTTGCCGCCCGACGTGCCTGGCTGGGGCCCTGGTCTTGTGCTGCAGTGCCCCCAGATGCCACTCCTATCAGGCAGGCGATGGCCACGAGCGTACTTGGCCCACACATCGCGGGCCTCTGGATTTCTTTCTTCTCGTTCATCGCTGATTCTCCGCTGACAGCCTGCAGACGGCGCCCTCCGAGAAGGTATAGGAGATCCTGGGCCGCCCATCCCACTACGGTGGTGCAGGTGGATAGGGTCGCATCTCTTCATCGGTAGCGCCCCATGGCGCGCCAGTTCGCTGTGGCGCGAACGCCCGCCTACTTCTGTTCCTTGGACGCACCCGAGGCACGGGACTCGGCAGCCATCCGCTGCATGCTGCTCTTCGACCTGGGTCTGTTGAACCACGCTCGGTTGGCGTTGGCATTGGTCCCGACGATGCATCCCCTGCGCCCCCCGGGGTGTTTCCTGCCGACGTACCCGAAACGCTGGCCGTCCGCCCACCACCCCGTGAGCTCCCACGTAGGCGGGCGGTCCGCGTCGCCGGCGACCCGCGCGAGGTGGGCTCGTACCTCCTGCGGCGTAGGACGCTGCGTCTTGGACGGATTCTCCGAAGGTCCCCCGGTGCGAGTGGGCGCCCGGTCTGCGGTGACGCATGCCGCGTGGCGCTCCGGCTGCCCGAATGTCGTTTCACCTCCCAGCTTGAGCAGTCCCCTGGCGACCACCTGCACGGCGTTGCCAAGGGCCGCAACGTCCGTCTGGCCGAGATCCACTGCCGTTCCCGGCCCCTTGACGGCTATGGCGAACAGCCACACGGTCTGCGAGATCCGGATCTGAGTCTGGCCGACCTCGTATGCCACCGTAACGGTGTCGCAGCCTGCGTCGGCCGACTTCTGATACGCCTTGAACTCAGCCCCCGGTGGCGGAATCACCTCCTTCCGCAGCATCCGCGCGATCCAGTCCTTCGCCCCTTTCACCGCGTGCGTGGCCATACCGCGGATCAGGATGGGGCCATAGGGTGTGTCGTACCGCGTGGGACTGTCACCCAGCGGCACACGTCTTCCTTCATCGAATTCCCCAACGGCGAGGTAGGCGTGGACCGGATTGTGCGCCTCGGCCAGTTCGGCACGCAACGCCTTCTCCGGGCGCGCCACGTCCGGAGCTTGTCCGGAGGCGCTGTCAGGTAGAGCAGCGGCCACTGCGATACATACACTAAGCATCGCTACTCTCCCGCGAAAGGCGTCTCATCATGGGCACCGACTATGCCCTCCACCGGCGCCGACGCCGTCCCGGGCGTCCCCCGGGTGCGCCCGTGGGGAGGGATCGCCGGGTCAAAGCCGCACCTTACATCGATCCCGGAGGCCAATGCCGGCATCCTCCAGCTCTGACGCTCCTTGCATGTCCACGGTTCCAGCTTTTTTCCGTCGGTATGCCACCCCAAACAGTGCCACCAATCGCCCCTGCCATCGCTGCTCGATCCATTGCTGCGCGCCGGCCTCACCCCTCGCGCGGATGCCTCATCCCCCAATGCGATTCAGCGAAAGCCGAAGCAGACTGGGGGTGGGGGACGGATCACGCGACGGATAGGGCGGAATCCGGGGCGAGCGGTTCCCCACCCTTGTCCTGCGGGCGGCGGCAGCCGCTCACAGGTCAAGAATGGGGCACCCCCTCCACGTCAGTGACCTTCCCCGTCAGGCGAGCTTCCAGGGCTTGCGGTATTCGTAGAACAGCAGGTTGTTGGCCTCGTCGTCGTTGGTGAAGCGTTCGGCCTGGGCGTCCCATTCGAGCACGCGACCGCGCTTCAGCGCGATCTTGCCCAGGAGCGTGGCGGACGTGCTGCGATGGCCGACCTCCACGGGGGCGTTGCAGGGCTTGCGGCTCTTGACGCACTCGATGAAGTTCCGAACGTGGTTAAGCGTCGCCGCGCCGCCCTTGAATTGACTCTCCTTGACGCCCGACGGCTTGAGCGAGGCGTATTGGGCGTTCGATCCCTTGCGATCGCGCGGGTCCTTGAAGGGGATCTCGCGGTAGCGGATCCGCTGCGGCTCGATGGTGCATCCCTTGTACCCGGTGTAGAGGCTCGCCAGGCTGCCGCGGAACTCGACGTTCGCGCCGACCGGATTGCCCCGGGCGTTATTGGCGTTGTACTGCGAGAACGTCACGATGCAGCCGTCATATCTCCAGACGACCTCGAGCGTGTCGGGGATGTCGCGGTTGTCCTTCACGGCGAAGTTCCCGCCCATCGCCATCACCGACTTCGGCGCGTCCTGTCCGAGCCCCCACTGGATGACGTCAAGGTGGTGCGTGCCGAAGTTCGTCAGCTGCCCGCCGGAGTAGTCGCCGAACCAACGGAACCGGTACAGGCAACGGTTGCGGTTGTAGGGCACCTTGGGGGCCGGTCCCAGCCACAGGTCCCAGTCCAGGCCCGGCGGCGGATTCCCGTCGGCCGGCTTGCCCATGCCCATGGGCGTTTCGTTCTGGAGGTGGAAGGCCTTGGCGACGCTGACGTGGCCGATGTGGCCGGTCCGCACCAGCTCGCACGCCTTGCGAAACATCTCGGACGATCGTCGATGCGTGCCGACCTGCGTGATGCATTTGGCTTGCTGGGCGGCCTGGACCATCTTGCGGCCCTCGACGATGGTCAGCGACAGGGGCTTCTCGACGTAGACGTCCTTGCCCGCCTTGCAGGCGTCGATGAACTGCAAGGCGTGCCAGTGGTCGGGCGTGCCGATGACGACCGCGTCGATGGCCTTGTCTTCGAGCAGCTTGCGATAGTCGCGGTAGGCGGCTGGCTCGCCGCCGAGGTTCTCCTTGGCTGCCTGTAAGTAGGGTTCGAAGACGTCGCAGACGGCGACGATCTTGGCGGCAGGGACCCGCGTGAGGGCGCCCTGCAGTTCGCGCCCGCGGTTGCCCACGCCGATGATGCCGACCTGCACGCGCTCGTTGGCACCGAGGATGCTGGCCGAGCTCTTCGTGGCGGCGACCGTTCCGGCCGCAACGGCCGACAGCGTGAATTGGCGTCGTGACAATTGACTGGACATATGCGTGTCTCCTTGGTAAGGCCCGCACTGCGGGCCGCTCTCGGTTATGTTCCCTGTTCGTCGTTCCCCGGCAAGGGCGGGAAACGATAGATCCGTCGCACTTCCGCCTGCATCTGGCGAAGCGTGCGCTCGATCCGTTCCATCAGCTCCGCCTTGCCCATCGCCGCGCATTCCTCCGGACGGATCGGCGGCGCGTACCTGACGATTACCTTGGCGGGCCGAGGTACCCACGCCTGCCGCGGCCAGACATTGTAGGCGCCCTCAATCAGGGTCGGCACAACCGTCGCCTTTGCCTGTTTCGCGATGGCGGCGACGCCCGGCTGCAATTCGCCGATCCGGCCGTCCGCGGTGCGCGTCCCCTCGGGGAAGACGAGGACCATCTTGCCGTTTTTCAGCCGGCGCAAGGTCTCCTTGATGGCCCGCAGGTCCGCGGTGTTCCGGCGCACCGGGAAGGCGTTCAACGATTCGATGAGGCGCGCAAACGGGCGGTTGTAGAACAGCGATTCGCGGGCCATGAAGTTGCACTCGCGGTCGAACGCGAGAGAGGCCAGCACCGGATCGAAGAAGCACTGATGCGTGGAGACCAACAAGACCCCTCCCTCGCGCGGGACGTTCTTGACGCCGAGCGTCCGGCCGTGAAAGGCCACCGTGAAGATGCTCCGAGCGATGATCCGCCAGGCCCGCCACCACAGCCGCATCGCGTCGTGCCCCCCGCCTGACGGCATGGGAGGACGGGGACGTTCTTGGCCCTCGGACATGGCGGTGCGGTCGTCTGTCATCGTTCCTGCTGTTGACGGGACGCGGCGCAGCGGCGGACCTGATCCACCATCCGGTCGACCACCTCGTTGATGGTCATGCCGCTCGTGTCGATGCGCGTCGCCGCGTTCGGCGCCATGAGGGGCGCCCACCGCTTCTGATCCCGGTCGTCTCTTTCGATCAGGTTGGCACGGACCTGATCGGGGGTGACGTCCTGGCCCTCTTCACGCATCTCTTCGCAGCGTCGGCTGACCCGGGTTTCGACGTCCGCGTCGATGAGGAACTTCACGTCGGCGTCCGGGAAGACGACGCTGCCCTGGTCGCGTCCTTCAGTGACCAGCGAGCCGAGTTGCTGGCCGATCTTTCGCTGTTGATCCACCAGGACCTCACGAACGCCTGGCACGCGCGCGACATAGCCCGTCGCCTGGTTGACCTCCATTGTGCGAATGGCGTCGGTCACGTCCTCACTGTCGAGGAGGACGCGGGTGCCACGGCTATCACACGCCACCTGCAGGTCCGTCTCCCTGGCCAGCTGCGTCAGCCGATTCTGGTCGTCCAGTGGCGCGGCGGCGCGGATCGCCCGTAGGGCGACTGCGCGATACATCGCGCCGGTGTCGAGACAGGGGATGTTCAACCTGGCCGCCAACCGCTGCGCAGTCGTGCTCTTGCCGGACCCCGCCGGGCCGTCGATCGTGATGATCATGCCAGCATCCTCTTCGAAGCCCGCATTATAGGGAGACCATTCACAAACGGGAACCGAGCGGCCGGATTCGTCCGGCACCACGGTGCACGCCCGAGCGGCGGGATTCATCCCGCGCGGCGAGTAAACGGCGCGGGATGAATCCCGCGGCTCGGACTTTCAATCCGCACGCAGGCAGAGCAAGATACGCACATCGAAAGACGCTGCCCATGGCCCTCAGGGGACGGAACTTACGATGATCCTTCAGGTGCTCGGCGACGACGGGGTGTCGCGAATCGATCGGGCGGCGCGGGCGATCCTCGAGCGAACGGGCGTGCTCGTGCCCCACGACGAGATGGTCCGGCGATTTGCCGACGCGGGCGCCAGCGTGGATGCTGCGGCCGGGCGGGTCCGCGTTCCGTCGGGGCTGATCGACGACTGCCTCGCGTCGGCGGGCAAGACGTTCACGATCTATGGTCGCGATCGATCCAAGCGCGCCGCCTTCGGCGTGGGCGAGCGCAACTACAACTCGGTCGCGGGCGAAGCGCACTGGGTCGATCGCGACGGCGTGCGCCGGTTCGCGATGCTGGCCGACGTCGTGGAGGGCGCCAAGCTGGGCGATGTCCTGCCGGCCATCAACATCGTCGGGGCCATGTCCGATCCGCATGACGTGGACATCGCGTACCGATGCGTGGAGGTGGCGGCCGCTCAGCTCCGCACGACGACCAAGCCCATCACGTTCTGGTTTCACGATCGCCCCAGCGCGCGGTTCGTGGTCGAGCTGTTCGCCGCCGTCGCCGGCTCGGCTGAAGCGCTGAGCCAGTATCCCTTGGCGTATCCGTTCCTCGAGCCGATCAGTCCGCTCCGGTTCGCCACGAACGGCATCGACCTGCTGTTCGAGACGGCCCGCGTCCCGCTGCCCGTGCCGATCGGTCCGATGGCACAGACGGGCATGAGCGCCCCGGCGACGCTGGCCGGGACGCTGGCACAGGAGACGGCCGAGATCCTGGCCGGGCTGTGCGTCACGCAGCTCCTCCGCCCCGGCACGCCGGTCTGCTTCGGCGGCATCCCGCACGCCTTCGACATGCGGACGACGCAGCTCATCTTCGCCGGACCCGAGCAGGGCCTGATGGCGGTGGCGATGACGGAGCTGGGCAAGCACTACGGCCTGCCCGTCTACATCAACGTCGGCCTGACGGACAGCAAGTGCGTCGACGCCCAGGCGGGGCTGGAGGCGGCGGCGTCCTTGCTGATGGGCGTGCTGGCGGGCGCGGACATCTTCGGACACATGGGCATCGCCGGCGTAGATCAGGCGTCCAGCCTGGAGATGCTCGTGTTCCAGCACGAGGTCATCGAATACGTCGAGCACGCCGTGCGATCGATCGCCATCGACGACGAGCACCTCGCGCTCGACGTCATCGACGCGGTCGGTCCGGGCGGCGCCTTCATCGATCAGGAACACACGCTCGACCACTTTCGCGCCGAGGTCTGGATGCCCAGCATCCTTGACCGACAGTACTGGGACCCATGGGAACGGGCGGGCCGGGTCGACGCGGCCTCCCGCGTGCGGGAGCGGTTGGACGAGTTGATGTCCCAATACGCGCCCACGCCGCTGCCAGACGACGTATCCCGCGACGTCGACCGCGTCCTGTCGGACGCTCGAGGGCACCTGGGCGGCGGATCGTAGGCGGGTCGGATCTGGGTACGCGGCGCCACCGAAGGCGTTGGGGTGCCCGGGCGCCTAGCTTAGCGGGGCCGCGTGCGGCCCCTCCCCCGCCGCACGCGGCGGGGCTAAACGCGGCATACTGGGCATGGGCGAAGCGATGGAACACCCGATCGCAGTCGTCCGTCCCTCGGGAAGACTTCGTGGAGAACCGGCAAATGGAATCACGTGAAATCGTCCGACGCGCGGTCGAGTTTGATCATCCGCCCCGGCTGCCGTTCTTCCAGAACGACGTGCCGAACGTCCCCAACGACGTGTGCGACATCCGCGAGATGGACCGCGCCCAGGCCGGGTGGTACTTCGACAACGCCACCTGGGACGACTGGGGCTGCCGCTGGGCGCACACCGAAACCGCCAAGAACATGGGGCAGGTCATCGAACACCCCCTGGCGGACTGGTCGGCATTCGACACGTACCGACCGCCGGATCCGCGGAACCTCTTCTACTTCGAACGGATCGGCCCGCTCCTCGACCAGGCGGGTGATCGCTATGTCGTGGTGAGCAGTCACTTCAACCTGATCGAGCGTCTGCACATGCTGCGCGGCTTCGCCGACACGATGACGGACTTCTACCTGGCCCCGGAGCGAATCGAGCGGATGTTGGACATGATCCTCGAGTTCAAGCTGGCCCATCACGCCGAACTGCATCGGCGCTTCGGCGATCGCGTCCACGGCCTGTTCCTGACCGACGATTGGGGCACGCAGCAAGGCACGTTCATCGGGCTGGACCTCTTCGAGCAGTTCTTCGCGCCGCGATACGCCACGCTGTTCGACGACATCCACGACCACGGTTGGCACGTCATCCTACACAGCTGCGGTCGGGTGAATGATTTCGTGCCGCGCTTGATCGAGCTGGGGGTCGACGTGCTGAACCTACAACAGCCGCGAGCCTACGGCCTGGTCGAGTTCGGCGAGGCGTTCAAGGGGAAGGTCTGTTTCCTGACGACCGTTGACATCCAGGCCACGCTGCCCACGGGAGACGAGGCCGCCATTCGCGACGAGGTCCGGCTCTTGCTCGATCACTGGAGCACCCCCGCCGGTGGCTTCATCGTGTTCAACTACGGCGACTCGGAGGCGCTGGGCGTTCCGGACGGCGTGGCCGACATCATGTTCGGCGAGTTCGTCAAACACATGAACCTGTCGTAGCCGGTCTACGGCTTGAGTTTGTAGAAGACCGTCGCGGTTTGGCCCCACACGTCGGTTTGCTCATCCTCGGACAGGGCGGTGAGGTAGTCGGCGACGATCTCGATCACGTCAGCGTAGGAAGCGGCGAGCAGACACACGGGCCAGTCCGACCCGATCATCAGGCGCTTGGTTCCGAAGGCCTCGAACACCACGTCGAGATAGGGCTTGAACGCACCCGCCGAGAGGTCGGTCGGGTCCGCCTCGGTGACCATCCCCGAGACCTTGCAGCAGACGTTGTCGAACGACGCGAGCTGACGGATCTGCGAATCCCACGGCGACAGCGTTCGATCCTTGATGAGCGGCTTGGCGATGTGATCGACGACGAACCGCTGATCGGGAAACCGCCCCACCAGCTCGCACGCCAGCCGCAGGTGTTGCGGGCGGATCAGCAGGTCGTAGGCCAGATCGAGCTGGCCCAACATCCCGACGCCACGCACGAAATCGTCGCGGAGCATGTACCCGTCGTCGGGCTCGTCGTGCAGGATGTGTCGCAGGCCGCAGAACCGCGGGTGATCGAGGAACGGCTCGACCTGCCCGCGGAGATCCGGGCTGCACAGATCCGCCCAGCCGACCACGCCCTTGACGATCGGGTCCTGGTCGGCGAGCGCGAGCAGCCAAGCGGTTTCGGCAAGCGTCTGACGTGCCTGGACCGCCACGCTCCCGTCGATGCCGGCCGATGCGAGCAGGCCGGCGAGATCCGTCGGTAGGTAGTCGGTCTGCAGGACCGTCTGATCCGGTCCGATCCAGGCGTATTCTTCGGCGGTGTACTGCCAGAAATGCTGGTGCGAGTCGATCTTCATGATTGTCTCTCCACGGCGTCGGGGTCGTCGTTCTCGGGGCGGCCCGACTGCCAACAGAGGTTGGCGACGGGACGGATGATGTCGAGGACCTCGTCGAGGAGTTCCCGATCCGGCGCGACGCCGACGGTCTCTACGTTTCGCTCGACGTGGCGGACCTTGCTCATGCCGACCAGCGTGGTGGCCACGTCCTCGTGGGCAAGCACGAACTGCATCGCCAGGTCCGCGACGTCCACGCCGCGCTCCCGACAATGGCGGGCGGCGGATCGGGCTGCGTCCACCACGCGCTTCGGCGCGGGATGCCACGGCGGCGCGCCTTTCTCAGTCAAGACGCGCATGTGCAGCGGTGACGCGTTGATCAGGCCAATGCCCCGCTCACGCGTAAGCGGCGTGAGCACCTCGTCCATCGATGTGTCCATCAGGTTGTACCGGCAGTACGACAGGATCGTGTCCACCGGCACCGCCTCGGCCACCTGCCGCAGCACGCCGAGTGGATAGCCCGTGATCCCCACGAACCGGACCTTGCCCGCCTGCTTGAGCCGCATCATGGCCGGCAATGACTCGTCGATGATCTGCTCGCGCCGACCGAACTCGATGTCATGCAGCTGGAACACGTCGATCGTGTCGGTCTTCAGGCGGGTCAGGCTCTCGTCCACCGAACGGGCGATTCGCACGGCCGAGAAGTCAAAACCGGTCTTGAGGTCCACGTCATACCGCCCGGCCTTCGTGGCCAGGATGACCTTGTCTCGTTGTCCCGATAGCGCCTCGCCCAGTCGTGTCTCCGCCAGGGTCCGGCCGTAGTAGGGAGCTACGTCGAAGTAGTTGATGCCCTGATCGATGGCGCAGCGAACGGCTCGGGTGACCTCCTCGGCATCGGCCTCGCCGAACTCGTTGCCGAGCGGCGACGCGCCGTACCCGACCGCCGACACACGCAGTCCCGTCCCGCCCAACGTCCGGTAGATCATCACCCACGCTCCTGACCGATCGACATAGTATCGATGACGACCCGACCCGGGGGCAAGCGAGGACGTCCATCAGTATTGAAAGACGTCTCGCTGGCTGGAATACTGTGGGCGCCACGCTCTTCGACCGGGCCTCTGCACAACGGGAGCAACTGATGAACGCAGTCTTCGCAGAGCACGACCTTGACCCCGAATCCTGTCTAGCGCCGACCCGCTTCATTGATTCTGCGCATCCCCGCATCCAGGCAGTGGTGCGGGACCTGGATGTCGAGGGGCTCGACCCAGCCCAGCGCGCGGTGAAGCTGTTTGCCTTCGTGCGGGACCGAATCGAGTACGAGTTCATGATCCGCCTCACGCCGGACGAATACGTTGCCTCCTACACGCTGGAAGTCGGCAAGGGCTTCTGCGTGCGCAAGGCGGTCCTGCTGTGCGCGCTGGGACGGGCTGCAGGGATTCCCACGGCAGTGGTCCTGTCGGATCTGCGCGATTTCACGTTGTCGCCCGAGGTGCTGGACGCCCTGGGAACCGACACGATGTACCACCACGGCCTGAGCGCGTTCCACCTCGATGGCACTTGGCTGACGGTTGACGCGAGCCTCACCCCGTCCCTCTGTCGTCGGAAGGGCTATCGGTTGGTGGCGTTCGATGGGACTAAGGACGCGCTTCTGCCCGAGACGACCCTCGACGGGGCCTCTCACGCGGCCTACGCGACTTTCCACGGCCTGTACGCCGATCTGCCCTATGAGCAAATGATGCATGCCTTCGCGCGTGCCTACGCGCACGTAGACCCCACGAGGATCCCCAAGCTAGGGTACCCGCGGGAGAAGCGGTGAGATGAAGCGACTTGGCGGAGCTTGCATCTCCTCCGGCGAGATTCACCGACGCCCCGCGGTCGTCGTCGTGAGGATCCTCATTCCCTTCTTGGGATCGGGCCGGGCGAAGAGCGCCTTGCCACGTCTGGCCTTGTCGAAGCACCGCCCGACGATGTAACGGTCGTCAGGGAGCTCGACGATGCCGTAGCTGCCGTCGAACTTGTACTTGCCCACGAGCCGAAACGACGCATCGGCCTTGAGCAGCTCGCCACCGTAACAGCCGAACCACCACGCGCCGTCTGCGTAGCTGGCCGTTTGAATGCCGAGTAGCGTGTATCCGCTCTTCAGGACGTGGCGTTTGACGAACTTGAGCTTCGTGTCGTATTCGTAGAGGTAGTTCTCCTGGTAGCCCTTGGGCAGGCCACCGACAATGATGAATCGCCCCGCGTGGTAGGCCATGCCGCCCGCGCCATGCACGAGTTCGGGAACGGCGTGCTTCGAGACGAGCGATAGATCCTTCGCGTCGTAGACGTACACCCATGAGTCGGCCTTCCCAGGCGCTTCGTTGAACCTGCCGAAGTTGACGGCGACGTAGAGCCTCCCATCGCAGTAGGCGGGATCGCCGTGATGACTCCGGACGGTGATGTGCTTGAGCACCTTCCCCGTCATGTCCGTCTTGACCAGGTCACGCGTGAAGGACCAGTACAGCGCGCCCTGCTTGTCGGTTGCCATGCCCTGCAGATGCGAGCGGTACGTTCCCTCACAGACGATGGTCGCCGTAACAGGCGTGTAGACGCAGGCAACGGCAACGACCGCCTGCCAGGCTGCGGCCCGCCACGGTTTCCGATCGGCCAGTCTCATCTCGTTCCTCCTCTACATGGCCATCCTTAAGGGTACCGCACGGTGATGCCCTATCATTCTGCCGCCGCACCCCTGGCAAGGCAATGCTCCACTTGATACGCCCTGCCAACACGGGTATTGATGGGGCGCGGGAGGATTCAAATGACTTCCAAAGAACGAATGATGCGGGCGCTGCACCGCGAGAAGCCGGATCGCCTGCCGGTCACGCTCCACCAGTGGCAGGGATACCACCTTGACACGTATATGGGGGGGGTGGACGACCTGACGGCCTTCCGAACGACGGGAATGGACGCGGCCGTCCAGTACTTCGAGGCGATGGGGCAGTTCTGGATCCCCAACGCCGAGCAGTATCTGATCCAGACGCCGGAGTGGCGTGATGAGGTCGACGTCATCGACGCCAATCCCCGCAACAAGATCCTGCACCACACGATCACGACCCCCGAGGGCGAACTGACCTACAAGACCGGCGGCAACCTGACGACGACGTGGATCACGGAGTACATGATCAAGCGACCTGAGGACATCGACCTGATCGACCAGTACATGCCCGTCACCAAACTGGACAAGCAGAAGGTGGCCGACGTGTACGACACGGTCGGGAATGACGGCATCTTGCGGGGGTTCGTCTGGGGAGATCAGGCGGGCTGCTGGCAGCATGCGTGTTGTCTGATGGACGTCCAGGACCTGATCCTGGAGGCGTTCGACCACCCCGACTGGGTGCACCGCCTGTTGGAGATCCTGCTGGCCAAGAAGCTGCAGTTCATCGCCGAATCGCTGGACGGCGCGAAGTTCGACCTGATCGAGACCGGTGGCGGGGCGGCCAGCGATACGGTCATCTCGCCGGACATGCACCGCGAGTTCTGCATGCCGTACGACCGCCGGATGCACCGGGCACTCCACGAGGCCGGACATATCGCCACGTACCACACGTGCGGTGGGATGATGCACATCCTCGACCTGATCGTCGAGAACGAGACGGACGCCTCCGAGACCCTCACGCCGCCCGGCACGGGCGGCAACATCACCGAGCCGGACAAGGTCCGGCGGGCCTTCGGCGGCAAGGTGGCCATGATCGGCGGGATGGATCAGTTCAACGTCATCACCGACGGGACCGAGCAGGACATCCGCACCGAGGTGCAGCGGCTATTCGAGGGCTTCGGCCCGGACGGCGGCTACATCCTGTCGATGTCCGATCATTTCTTCGACGCGCCGGTCGAGAACCTGAAGGTCTACGCGGACGCAGCCAGGGAGTGTGCGTATTAGCGCTGGCAGGTTCAGCTGACTCGTCCGGTGTCTTCCCGGGGAGTGCAATTCGAGTAGGGAGGTGCGACATGAGACAACGGTTTGTGACGGGGGGACTTTCAGCGGCGTGTCTGTGCGTCTGGCTGACGTGTTTCGTCGCCGGCTGTGCCAAGCCACAGCGTTACGGCTCGGTGATCAAGGTTCGGCCCGAGAAGCTCGCCGAGTACAAGCGCCTGCACGCGGACGTGTGGCCTGGTGTGCTCAAGATGATCCGCGAGTGCAACATCCGCAACTACTCGATCTATCACAAGGACGGATACCTGTTCAGCTACTTCGAGTACTACGGCAAGGACTTCAAGGCCGACATGGCCAAGATGGCCGCTGACCCGACCACGCAGGAATGGTGGAAGGTCTGCGAGCCCTGCCAGCAGCCCCTGCCGACCCGGGCCGAGGGCGAGTGGTGGGCGACGATGCAAGAGGTGTTCCATTGTGATTGACGGGTCCTCGACGGAGGCAATGATGTTCCGACGACGACGTCTTATGGCGCTTGGCACGATGCTGGTGCTCGCATGGTGTCCGGGGAGCAGCGTGATGGCGGGTGACGCGTTCGAGGGCCGGTTTTACTGCGGCCAGGGCGACGTCGCGTACTTGCAGATGCTCGACATCGCGCGCCGGATGTTCGAGCCGGACCCGGAGTTCCAGAACGTCGCGATGCTGTATACGCCGGCGTGGAACGGCCTGGTCGAGGGCCCGACGTGGGGCGCGTGGTGGATCCAGAACAGCTACGGACCCACCTACTGTGCGCTGCCGTTCTATCAGGAGCCCTTCGTCACGTTCCTGCAAAACTCGCATGACCTGTGGTTCAACCAGATGGGCGACGGCAAGCGGGTGGGCGCGAAGGACTGGAAGGCGCCGGACGGCAGCCTCTGCGACGCGGCCTGCCCGGGGTGGATCGTCTACAAACAGGGCGACGGGCGGACGGACATCCACGATTGGGGGATGGAGTTCACGGCCGCCGGGCTGCTCATGCAGGCCGAACTGCTCCTGATCAGCCGGGACGCCCGCGCGATCGCGCACTACCTGCCCATGCTCGAGCGCTGCGCAAACTTCATCGAGTCGCGGCGTGATCCGAACAACAACCTGTTTCTGGCGGGACCGGCCGGCAACCTGCTCGCGCCCAGCTACGCGGGCTGGAAACGCCCTGATGGGACGTATGACAAGGCGTATCTGGCCGGTCTGTCGATCACGACCATCGCCGCGCTCGACCGGCTGATCGAGCTGGAGAAGCTCGCGGGCCATCCGGACAAGGCTGCCCGATACGAACGCCGCCGCGATCTGGCCCGCAAGGGGTTGCCCGCACTGACGACCGATGAGGGGTACTTCATCAAGTCACTCGACCCGGACGGAACCCGGCACGGCGTGTACGGTGCGGCGAAGCACGGCTACTTCGAGGCCGTCTGCAACCACGACGCCATTTGCTTCCGTGTCATTGACGATGCCCAGGCAGCAAGAATCTACGCCAAGATCGCCGCCATCCCCGGGCTGCGGCGTCATGACCTGATCATCACGAATCACCCATCGCTCGACGACACGTATCACGAGAAGCTGGGCGGCATCTGGAAGTTCGGGCATTGGGTGAACGGCGGGCATTGGACGACGTGCGAGGCGCGGATGATGATGGCCTACTCCCGCCTGGGCAGGTACGAAGATGCGCGGCGATCCATGAAACGGATCCTCGACTTCGCCCGTCGCTTCCGGATGGACAATCCGCTGGTCGACTTCGGCGCTGCGGTCTACCAGCCCCATCAGCCCATCAACTGCTGCTACGACACGTTCGGTGCGCCGGCGGCCCTGATCCGCGGACTGTTCGAATACCTCTACCGCGCCGACGGCCTGACGATCCTGCCGCACATTCCGCCGGGCATCGTCGAGCTGACGCAGCGGTTCGCCATCCGATTCGGCAACAAGCAGGTGTTCCTGTCGACGGTCGGCCGGGGACCGGTCACGGCCGTCACGGTCAACGGCAAGCCCTGGAAGCACTTCGACTCCAAATCTGTCTTCCTTCCCTACGACGAGACGCCGGAGGCCGCGCAGATCCAGATCATGCTGGGTGACGCAAAGCCCGTACGCGCCGCGCGCAGGCCGACGGCGCGGGTCGTCTTGCCAACTGTGACCGGCGAGTTCTGGAACTGCGCGTGGTTGGCCAAATCACTAGGACCGCAGCCGCGGCCCCTGCGGATCGGCGCGGACAGCAACGGCAAGAGCCGTTTCATCGGCGACATCGGCCGGGCGCGGATTTTCCGCAGGGCGCTCAAGCCCGACGAGATCGCCGCACTGGCCCGAAACGACGACGCGGCACTGGCCAAGGATCCTGCGCGAGTTGCGGACTGGACGTTCGACGACCTGAGGCCCGGCAGCCTCTCGACCAAGCTCGTCGGCAAGGTCGACGTCGTCGACGCAGCCGGCCCCGGCGGACCTGGGGGCAAGGCGATCCGACTGACCGGTGAGGGATACGTCGAGGTGGCCCACAATCCCGAGTTGATCCTGACCGACGCCTACACGCTGTCCGCCTGGGTCTCGCCCAAGAAGCTACCATCGGGGGGCGGGAGGATCATCGACAAGTCGACGGTGGGGACGTCGGACAACTACCTGCTCGATACGCATCCGGGCAATTCGCTGCGGCTCATCACACAGCAGGGCCACATCACGCACCGCGCCAACCTGCCGCCCGACACCTGGTCACATGTGGCTGCGACGTTCGACGCCCGAGGAGAGCTGAGGCTGTACGTCAACGGCAGGCAGGTGGCGTCCTGCCCGGCTGGACCCGCGAAGGGCCCGGGGTCGGTCGAGCGTCTGCGGGCGTTTTACGATCATCTGGGACGCTTCTGCGACAAGCTGGAGGCCGCGGGGCTGGGCGACAGCTACGAAGCCGCCCACGCCAGGCTGGCCGTTGAGGCCGTCGCGACGCTCCAGGCCCGTCACCGGTTGCTGGCTGAGGGCAAGATCCAGCGCTTGCCGGACGCGTCGCAACACGCGGCGGACAAATGCTACGTCGAGACAGCCGTCAAGCTGTGCGACGGGCTGAGCAAGGTGCTCGGGACTTATGCCGAATCCAAGGACCCGCACAAGAAGCGCGTCCATCAGTGCTGGTGTGCATCGAAGTCCACCCAGGGGTGAGTTCCCATGCAGTTGTTGCTCCTCCTCTTGCTGGCCGTCGTCTTCGTGGTCCTTGCGACCACGCGACTGAAGCTGCATCCGTTCCTCGCCCTGCTGATCGCCGCGTTTGGGTATGGCATCGGTTGTCAGAAGCTGTCCCTGGCGGACGTCGTCAAGGCCATCAACTTCGGGTTTGGCGATACGATCGGCAAGATCGGCATCGTGATCCTGGCCGGGTCGGTCATCGGCACGTTCCTGGAACGATCCGGCGGCGCGTTCCGCTTGGCGCAGAGCACACTGAAGCTGGTCGGCCGGAAGAATGTCCCCCTGGCCATGAGCGCGGTCGGCTACGTCGTCAGCATCCCGGTGTTCTGCGATTCCGGGTTCGTGATCCTGTCTCCGCTGGCGCGGGCCCTGTCGTCGCGGGCGCGAATCTCGCTGGCGGCCAGCGCAATCGCGTTGAGTCTGGGCCTGTACGCCACCCACACCATGGTCCCGCCGACGCCCGGCCCGATCGCCGCCGCGGGGATCCTGCAGGCCGACCTCGGACTGGTCGTATTGTGGGGGTTGGTGGTCAGCGTGATTGCCCTGGCGGCCGGTTGGCTCTTCGCCGTGAAGGCCGCCGGTCGGGTCCACATCGACCCGGGGCCGATCTCAACGGAGTCCGGTTCGGACGAACCCGGCCCCGAGGCCCCGTCGGCGGCCAAGTCGATCGCGCCGATCCTCCTGCCCATCGTCCTCATCGTGCTGAGGTCGATCGGCGAGATCCCGAGCCATCCGTTCGGCCAGGGCCCCGCCGCGACGTTCATCGGCTTCGTCGGCCAGCCAGTCGTCGCCCTGTTGCTGGGCGTAGCCTTGGCGTTGTTGTTGCCGAAGCGGTTGACGACCGAGATGCTCTCTGCGTCCGGATGGGTCGGTGACGCCGTCCTCGCCGCCGCGACGATCATCATCATCACCGGTTGCGGCGGCGCGTTCGCGGAGGTTCTCAAGAAGTCCGGCATCAGCGACGTCGTCAAGGAGTCCCTGGCGGATACGAACCTGAGTATCTGCCTGCCCTTCCTGATTGCCGCCGCGCTCAAGACGGCGCAGGGTTCGTCTACCGTGGCGATGCTCACGACGGCCGGCATCGTCGCGCCGCTTCTCGGCGCGCTCGGCCTGGAGGCCCCGACGGCCCGGGCCCTCGTCGTCGTATCGATCGGCGCGGGGTCGATGGTCGTCAGCCACGCCAACGACAGCTTCTTCTGGGTGGTCACGCAGCTGTCCCGGATGAGCGTCAAGGACGGTTACAGACTGCAGACGCTAGGCACGTTCGTCGAGGGCGGCGTCGCCGCCATCACCGTTTGGATCATCAGCCTGCTTGTTCTGTGACCGATACCGCAGGTTGCTGCTGTCCGCCGGGATTGGTAACGTATGGGTATGAAGACGTACGGTGCGACATTCTTGAAGCGCGGCAAGTGGTGGGTCGCGTGGTCCGAGGACGTTCCCGGCGCGCTGACTGAGGGCCGGACGCTCGCGGAGGCCCGAGCCAACCTCAAGGACGCGATCCGTCTGATGCTCAAGCCCGTCGACCTTGAACCCCTGCCGGATGCCCAGATCCGACGCGAGAAGATCCGCGTGTGAAGCGCCGCGACCTCATCAAGCACCTCGAAGACCATGGCTGCGTGCTGCTGCGCGAAGGCAGGAAGCATTCCCGCTACGTAAGCCTTGCCGACCACGCGCGACAGACCACAATCCCTCGACATCGCGAGATCAGCGACTTCCTCGCCCAATTGATCTGCAAGCAGCTTGGCGTGCCGCTTCCGTAGAGGCGTGTTCCTTCCGCAAAGACACTCCCACGGCAGCGACGTTTCGAGTTCTGACCCGGAATGATGACGAGTTCTGAGGCCGGGTTGGTGACAGGATGAGCCCCCGTGTCTGCAGTGGGCCGGAGCGTGAGATGCCGACAGCCCCTACGATCCTAGCGCCCCTTGGCGTCTTCGGAGGGTTGCTCGCGGCGTCTTGTGATCTCTTTGGAAAGAAGCCGCACGGCGGCGCCCAGGTGCTTGCCGAAGACCTTCCCTGGACTCAGCGCCATGTCTGATGTGCGCGGCGCCAGGGCAAGTCGACGCGCAGAGGTCTTGGTTTGCTTCCAGATGACCTCCAGCGGGCACGACGCGCCCACGAAGGTCGTGGCGTCTTGCGGGTCGGTCCAGGTGTGTTGGACACGAGCTTCGTCCAGGCAGGCGTAGGCGACGGCCTTCGAAACCGTGTGGACGTATTCCATGGTCTCGTTGCCGTCTGGATCGGTGTACTTCGCCGCGGCGTAGGTCGTGTCACGCATCAGCTCGGCGACGTGTCGCTCGATCTCATCCTGGAGGGCGGCCCGAGCACGCGAAATGGCCCGTTGCTTCTGCCCCGCACGAGCGGCCGCCCCCTCCGCCCTTTGCTCACCCACGCCGACCAGCACGTCCTCGCCCATCACGGTAAACCTGCCGGAGCCCGATCGCACCCAGGAAGGGAATCGTCTCGACACAGTCTTCCTTGGGACGGCTGGGGAAACCCGATAGGAATGGAGCGGGCGCAGGTATCCCCGCTTCTGGCCGGTCTGGCTATAGCGTACCGCCTTTGTGTCGGAGCCTTCCGCGGTCACCCGTACGAGCACGAATCCCCTGAACGGCACGCCCATGGGCGCGTAGGATGGCTTGATGCCGCCGACGCCCGTACACGTGAAGGGCACGCCCTCATAGACGGTCCAATCGAGCACGTGCAGGTGACCCACAAAGACGTGCTCGACGTTGTACTCGGCGCAGAGACGAAGGAACGGGGCTGACCCGCCGTGGAAAGCGTTCATCCACCAGTTGCCGAGGTAGGGCGGCATATGCGTAAAGACGAACTTGCGCTTGGACGTCTTGAGGCAACTGCCGAACCACTCGAGCTGCTTCGTCGAGAGCCATCGGCGGGACGTATCGAGCAGGATGAAGCGCGCCGGGCCGTAATCGAAGTACACGTCCTCGCGACCGATGTACCGGCGGAAATCCTCCCGTGCCCCGGCGTGTACGTCGTGGTTGCCCACAACGGTCAGGCAGGGAATGCCTCCCTTGCGCAGGCACGCGACATACGATTCGAAGGGCCGATTCCCCTTTCTTCCGCCAAAGAGGTCTCCTATCTGGACGCACAGGTCCGGCTTGTAGGGGGCCATCTGCTCGAGGATCTGGCTCATCACAGGATAGTTGCCGTGGACATCCCCGAGGACAGCGAACGCGAACGTTTCAGGCTGCGCCTTGCGCGCCAGCTTTCGGATCATTTCCTCGTTGTACGGCTGTTGCGGGGGTCGGGCGGCCGGGGCTTGCGCGCAGAGGGCCTTCGGATGGATCGAAGCCGCGACGGACAGGACGCCGACCCACCACACCGCAGCTCGCGGCAGCGCCGCTTCCGTAACGGACCCCCGACTCATTTCTCGGCCCTCTCGTTGGCCTTGTTGCCTTGCACCGTGTCGCTGCCTTTCCTCGGAATACGACCGTTCAGGAACTCGATCACGAGCGGATTCGTCGGTGTGGGCGGATGCTCCGAGAGGATCGGCAAAATCCTTATGCGCACCGGTACCTTCAGACGTCGGCCGGAAGTATCTTCCAGGTCGCCATGCTCCACACGCATGTCCAACATCCCATGCAGGCTGGTGTAGAGTGTTGCCCGGTGGATTAGGCCGTCGGTGCCAACCCAGAGCTTCATCCGGAGCAGATGTCCCAGCATGGAAACCGGCATGCATAGGTCCGCGAAATCGATCACCTCGAATCGTTTCCCATCGGCCCTGTGCTCCGACACCGTGAGCTTCCTCGCACGCCGACGTACCTCGAGCAGATTGGCGGCAAGGGCTCGAGGGTTGGCGATGCTCAGGATGCTGTTCAAGTAGGCATCGACGGCGCCCTGCCGCGCGCCGGCAGGGCGTTTGTCGGTCGGCATCAGTCGTTTTAGTTGCCCGCTCAGGAAGGAAGGGGCCCTGGGAGGAAGTGTCAACTCGAAGCTCGATGTCTTCCCGGGCCCGCAGGTGATCCCGAGCAGCGGGCACAGACCCCTGGGCAATCCGTTCCTCGCCAGGAAGTCCGCCAGCAACGACGCGCGAATCTCGCAGGAATACACTTCCGGGTAGCATTCATCGAGCCGCTTGCATAGGCGCTCCAGAGCCTGGTCCCCCTCAGACGATGCCCGGACCTCAACGGCAGGCGCCCAGAGCGCCACCAGGCAGAGCGACACCATGCCCATGTCGTGCGCCATGACCTGCTCGATCACCGGGGGAATGCCTACAACGCAAGCCCAAACGGCCAGGGCCGCATCTCATCCGACATTCCGTGCCTCCCGTGAGTAAATCATTCTACTGAACGGTGGAGTCAGGTCAAACGAAGACGACCAAGCTCCCAGAGAGCCAGGCCTCAGCCCATGCATATCATGTTATCGCATCGACACACCCATTCCCTCGTCAAACCAGACGTACGCGCTGTCGTTCTCGAACGACATTCGGACGGCTTCGTTAATGGCCGTGCCGATCAGGGCCTGGTCGGGGAGGGGGCGGACGGGCTCGAATGCGGCGATCAGGTCGCGGCGCTTGGCCAACGCGGCCGCGTCGTCCATCCCGGCGGTGGCGGCCTGCATCGCGCGGATGTCGTCCAGCGGCTGCTTGATCGAGTCGTAGCCGTAGCCGACCCACTCGACGCGACCCGGGTCGTCCCAGTCGCAGTGGCCCTTGAAGAAGTTCGGGTTGAAGTGCTCGAACTTGCCCTGCTGCGTGCAGAAGTACGTGTTGCGGTCCTTGTGGTCGGACCAGTACTCCCCTTCCGTGCCCATCAGACACAGGCCCTGGTTGGTCAGGGCCGTCTGGTGCTCCGAGCAGACCCAACCCGTCCGGATGAACAGGACCGAGTCATCTTCCCACTGGATCGTCGCGCTGACCGTGTCGTAGGCGTCCTTGCCGAGCGTGGGCAGGAGCTTCTTCTGGCCGAACGCCACCAGGCGCTTCGGCTTCAGGCCCGTGATGAAGTAGTACGCGTCCGCGTAGTGCACGCCGATGTACTCGAACGGGCTCGATTGCTCGCACCAGTTGGCGAACCAGTGCAGGGGCATCTCCCGACGCTCCTCGATCCAGGCGTGTCCGTGGAGCATCTGGCCCAGCGCGCCGTCGCGAACCTTCTTCTGGGCGGCGCGGATCGCCCGGTCGTGACGCTTGTGGTAGTCGGTGTAGACGTAGATGCCGGCCTGCCGGGCCAGATCGCGGATCCGTCGGGCCTCGTCGATCTTCAGGCACAGGGGCTTTTCGACCACGCAATGATGGCCGGTGCGGATCGCCTCCTCGATCACCGGGGTGTGAAAGTGATCGGGCGTGGCCACGACGACCACGCCGTCGGCGGGCAGCGCGGCGATCGCCTGCTGGTAGGCGTCCGCGTCCACGGCGTCGCGTCCGTCGGTCACCGGATCGGGAAACGCCTTGAACGCACACCCCGGGAGCTGCTCATGAAGCCAGATGATCCGCTCGGCCCGCCGCGTCGCGACCCAGATCTCACCGAGCAGCCCCCGCGCCTGCTCCTGAAACACCGTCGGCAGGACCACCTCGGCGCTGATCATGCCGCCGCCCACCACCAATACCGGCATCTTCCCGTCGTCTGGGCTCATGTTCGTAGACTCCCGTTCTTAGATCGCAGGATCGCGTCGCTGACGTGGCGTGAAGGATATAGCGGCCCGCGGACCGGGGCAACGACCTACGCACCGACCCAGATCGGGCTGGACCACGCCTGGTCGCCGTTGGTTTGCACCACGCGGGCGTAGTACCAGTCGGCACGCTTGGGCTGCCCGCGATGCGTCAGTGCGAGCCGGGCCTGGTAGTGGGGCTCGAAGACCAGACGGTGAAACAGGATTGACTCGCTGCTGAACGGCCCGAAGAAGTCGATGTCGCTGCTGGTGGCGAGGTCCGACAGCTTCTTGACGAGCGTCGTGGCCGTTGGCCGCGTGAACGTGGCCGTCAGCTTCGCGTCCGGGCCAGCCTGGAGCTTGAGCACGATGGCGTTGGTCACCAGGTCGCCCAAGGCCTGGGTGCGCGACGTGTAGGACCGGACGTGGCAGGTCTTGTTGGATCGGGGGCTGATGATGTTGCGTCGGTTCTCGTGGAACGGCCCGGACCGGAAGCACCCGAGCACGTCGAGGATCTCGCCGCCCTCGACGCTCAGCTCGAACTCCCAGTCGCAGATCCGCGCCATGTTCAGATCCCCCCACGGTCCCCAGCCGAACTCGACGCGGCACAGGACGGGCTTGTCCCACGGCGGGGGATCGGCCGGCTGATCGGCCGGGAAGACGCGGGCGATCGGCCGGCCGTTCTCGATCAGCTCGACGCGCTCGATCTCGTCCCAGCCGGTGGCGGTGACCTCGATCTCGCGCGCGTCGGTCGGGCCGACCGCCTCGCCCATCCACCGATCGTTGAGGCGGAAGTCCAGGGCGATCCGGTCGCCCGTCACCGCGACCGTGCGACGGGCGCGCAGGGCCTCGAAGATCCCCTCGCGCGTGAGGGCATCGGCATACAACCCCGTCAGCCCTTCACGGTACGCGCCGGGATAGCCCAGATGGTCGTCCGTGCTGGCCACCACGCCCACGCGCGCGCCGCGGCCCAATAGCGACCGCATCGTGTTGACCGTCCACCGTCCGCCCATGCTGTGCCGCAGGTACTCGAACGGCCCGCGATCATGCTCGGCGCCGCCATGCTCGGAAAAGAACTCGACGACGGGCGAGACCGTCGTGTCGAGGTGGTCGAAGTTCGCTCCCCGCCAATCCGCGCGATAGGCCGGGTGGTGGGGGATGATCAATGCACCTCGCTTCTGCGCATACGCCTGCAGCTTCGAGACGTGATCGAAGTACGCCAGCCGCGTGTCGTCCTGCCCCGGGTAGATCAGGCAGTAGTCGCCGAACCGGCTCGAATGCCACTCGTACGCCACGAACGTCACGAACCGGCCCGGGTGGTAGTGCTCAGCCGCCAGCCGCTCGACGTCGCGCCAGTGCTTCCGGAGGACCTCGAAGCCCTTGACCCACTTGAGATGCTTGTCCTGCGGCATCTTGGGCATGTCATGCCACTGGGCGTGGCCGGTGAAGGCGAAGAAGTCGAGGTGGCGCACCGCGATGTCGTACGATCGTTCCAGCGATCCTCTCGCGTAGCCGATGGCGTTGTGGTTGTGCAGATCGCCCCAGTAGAGATGCTTCTTTTCGCTCATGGCGTGGCCGGTTCCCAGTCGTCTGCTACCAGACGCCGAATCTGCGCCATGGTCGAGGGGCGGGCGTTCGGACGGCAACCCGTCCGGAAGCGATCAGCGGCGCATTCGACTTCCCCTGCTGCGACCGGAACTCCTGGAGCCCCTGGAACTCCTGCCTCTGCTGCTCCCGTAGCTTCCTCTCCGGCCGCTCGACCGCTTGTACTTGCTGCTGATCCCGCCCTTCTTGCGCCGCTTGACGTCGGACTCCTTATCCTTGTCCTTCTTCTTCTGCACCTTGACGCGGGATTGCTCCGTCTGTGAGAGCAGATCTTTGTAGCGAGGGTCGGCCCGGTCGACCAGCACGAACTGTTCGTGGAGCTCGCCGTCCTCGTCCATGTAGACCAGCGAATGGGTCTGTGGTTTCCGTTGGTTCAGCCCGTAGCCTTGCGCTTTGGGCTGGACGCTTTCGTAGACCACGTCGAAAGCCATGTCCACCGCCACCGACCCCGTCGCGAAGTCCACCTCCTCGAGGTACGGCTTCCCTGCGATGGTCACCTGGACGTCCCGGGCCGCCCCCACCTCCTCCCCGGGCCGAACGGTGAACGTCTCCTTGATCCAACCGTCCTGGTACCACTTGAACACGTCGACCTTCAAACACTCGCGCCGCAGGTCCCTGCCGACGAGGTAGAAGTACGTATCGCGCTCGATGCCCACCGCCTCGGATGGTTCGGACCACTCGCCGTAGAGGATCGCCTTGGTGGCGTCGGCGGGGCTCTCCAGCTTGTCGGCGGCCAGGCAGTACTCGTTGAGGATCCCCACGCGGATCCGGTACCGATACGTGCGGCCCGGACTCCCGCTCACGTCAAACGCGCGGATCAGCTCGAGGCCCCGCTCGGCCTCGGGAGCGCCCTTCGGTCCCTCGCGCTTCGTGCCCTTCCCGAGCTTCACAATCTCCTCGGCTCTCTGAATCTGCTGCCGCCGACCGACGGTCCGGACGTCGTGCGCCTTGAGGACTTGCTGCGCCAGCGCCCGGGCCTCCTCGTACTTGTCCTCCTCCAGGGCCCGCTCCGCCTCGGCCAGCTTCTCGGTGATGAACTTGATGGCCTTCTCGTCCGAGTCGAACTTCAGCTCCTTCTCTTCCTTCGTCTTCTTTTCGTCACGGTCCCCCCTCGTAGTGCGCTCTCTGGATGGCTTCGCGGTCCTGGTCCTACGCTCGTAGGGTTTGGTCCACTTGACAGCGCCCCGGTCCCGCAACTTCAGGTCGTCCAGGCCGCGGAAACTCGGCCCGCCCCGAGATCGGGACGCCTTAGGCGCTTCGCGGGCCCCTTTGCCGCGCCGCGTCGGTCCTAGGGGGGTCAAGATGTGCTCCTGCATCCGCTGGGCAGTCAGTATGTCGCGATACTTCTTGAATCTGTCTGCAGCCTCTGGCGACAGCATCTTGTCCCCGACGAGGTCGAGCCGGGGCGCGGGCGGCGGAGGAGGTTCAGAGAACGCCACAATGTCCTCCCATTCGCTCCAGTCGGCTCCCAGGAGTTCCTGTCGCTGAACCTGCACGACGGCGAAGACGATTTTGGCGAACTCCTTGTCGTACTTGTACGTCTCTTCGAGGAGTTTCTGCTGTCCGACGAGGTCGAACTTCGTCTCGAGGATGACCAGGTCGATGTCCTCTTCCAGCACCTCCTCGTCTTCCTTCTCAGCCTTATCCTGACCTGCTCCGCTCTCCTCGTCGAGATTCTGTGGCGGCTTGGCCAGCGTCCGGATGTACTGGACCGTCGGCGCCTCGGGCGCCATGACCTGGGCGAGGGCCAGGCCCTTCCGCACCTCGGTCGTCGGTTTGAACTCGACCCGCTCCGTCTTCTTTCCCCATGGCACGAACGGGACCATCGTCGGCTCGAGCCCGTGGACGGCGATCGGCCCCTTGCTGAAGGCGTCTTTCAGCTTGTCCTCCCAGTCAGGCGGGTCGATATCGTCTCCTTCGATCGGCTCGGGCCGTTGCATCTTGAGCGCCAGGTCCTCGGCGCGGTCCCGAACCGCCAGGTCGATCTTGGCCGGATAGAGCTGCTTGCCGTCGAACTCCACGTAGTTCGGGTTGGTCGCCAGGTAGTTGAAGACCACGATCAACAGGAACACCACGGCCGCACCAAGGACGACCTTCTCGATGTGCAGCTCGACGATGCCAACGCTCTTCTTGGCCATGTGTTGCTCCTGTCCAACCAGGCGCGATCCGCCGCTAGCTGGACTTGCTTCGGCGTCTCCGGCTCCTCCGGCTTGCCTTGCCTCCCGCCTGCCCCTCCTCTTGGCCTTCCAGCAACATTGCGTGGCCGAGCGCCTCATGCACGCTCGGCGGCATCAGGCCTTTGTAGGCCTCCACGTTCGTGTAGAAGTATCGATCGAACGTCATGCTGACCTCGATCAGCGGGCTAGGCCCGTAGACGTAGGGGCCTTCCAGGTCCTCACGCTCCAGCCGCCGATAGCTCACCTGGGTGAAGACGTAGAAGTTCATCCGGCAGATCCGGTCGATCACCTGCAGAAGATAGCGCTCGTCGACGATCAGCTTCATTCCCACGGGCACCACATCGAGATGCTGGTCGCCTTCGCGTCCCGTCCAAACCGGCCCGGTCAAGCTGAGGCCAAGCGCAATCGTCTCTCCCGAAGCTCCGGACTCCTCTCGCTTCGTCGTCCTGGCCGTGTTCCTGCCGGCGCCCATGAGCTTGCCGAGATTCCCGCCCGACAGCGCCCCGCCCTTCGCACCTTCGGGTGTAGTCTTGTCTCTCCTCCTGCCCTTGCTCTTCTTTGTCTTGCCGCTACGACCGCCCTTTTCCGTCTCGGCGGCCTGGCGCGCCGGTCCTTTGGACCGGTAGTTGCCGACGCTCAGTCGGATAATGCGCTTGACCGGTAGCGTGGTCACGTCGATGGGCGCATTCTCTTGCGACGCCTTGATCTTCTTGACCGCCGCGTTGTTGACGTCGGCTAGCGCGAGACAGACCTCCTGCTGTATCCAGAGCGTCAGCTGCGCTTGCCACATCACCAACGGATTCGCCTTCTCCGGAACATCACAGGCCCCGGGAATGACGGTGAAGGTTTCCTCCACGGTGTCGCCGACGTAGCAGTGGATCGACTGAGCCCGTTTGATTTGGGCCACCCGCTGGGGATCCTCGCCGGCGGGCTTTTCGGCATCGGGGTCCTTGTCGTCTCCCGCTTTCCGCCTGGTCCTTTCGCGGCCCGCCGCCCCGCGCAACGCGGAGAGCTGGAGACCGCTCAAGCTGCCGGACGGCTTGCGTCTGGCGGAGGGTCCTGGCCTCTGCCTGGCGGAAGGCCGCGGCGATCGCTCCGGGGTCGTCTTGGGATCCTCGCCGCCGAGCGCCGCCTTCACCGCATCAATGTCGGCCTGCGTAGGCAGACCGCCCGCGCGCAGCAGGCCTGGTAGGGCGTCCTTCGCCTTGCGGTACGCAATGACGAACTCGAGCACCTTGTTCGGCCGGTCCATCTGGTCCGGGAAGAAGTCCGCCACCAGAGGCTCCAGCCCCGTTTCGTTGATGACCTTGGCCTTGCGATGGACGCCGTTGACGGCTTTCTCAACGGTCTCGAGATTCTGCTGCTGGACGTGGATGTCGACCGGCGCAAACGGTTTGGGACGTCCCCGCGCCATCTTGGCGCTGTCCAACTGACGCCCGAAATCGGCCGCCTGCGCCATACTCGTCTGAGTAGCCTCGAACCTGTTGCAGGCCATCATCCCCAGGCCAACCGACGCCAGGCCGATCCCCAGGCTGATGAGGATGAACAGATTGCGCTTCACGAAATCCATTGCCATCATCCTTTGCGGCGGGTGTCAGAGCCACTTGTCCCCGCATCCGCCGACGTCTCGGTCGCCTCAGGATTCGCCCCCAACACCACACCGAACTTCAGCTCGAACAGCCAATCCCCGACCCAGATCTCTCCGGTCACCGGATCTCTGGCGTTTTCGCCCAGCTCCAGGTCTTCGGCGCCCGCCGACCCGGATCGCAAGGCCCGCTCCTTCAATCTCATCTCGGCATTGCTGTCGCGCTTCTCGCGACGAAGTGAGTCCTTGCCTATCAGAACGTGGAAGCCCAGCTTCTTGGCCGTTGCCAGGTCCTTTGGATTCCCCAGCTCGGCCAGCCTGTCGCGAAAGTCCGTCAGGACGTCTTCGTTCTTGTAAGGGGTCGAACCGGAGATCGTAATGACGAACCCGCGGCCGTCTGTCCGCGCACCTCCCGCCTCCCTTGCCCCCGCGCCCCTTCCCCTGCTCTTGGACGTGCGCGACTTCGTCTTCCTCTTCGCCTTGCTCTTCTTGGACTTGCGGCTCTTCGTCGGCTCCTCCATCGCCTCGCCGCCGGGCGTCTCGAGCGGCCCGATCTTCTCGGATACGCTGGCGGCGTACGCCGTGCTGAAGGACTTGACGAGGATCTGGTGACGATCCTGGCGCGGGAGCTTCTTGGCCGCTTCCAGGTAGGCGTCCAGGCTCTCCGCCTTGACCAGTTCGCCATCCTCCGTCGGCAAGGCGCTGTGAACCAGATCCAGGATCTTTAGCCACAGGCTCTGGTCCTCCAGGATGGTCATGATCTCCTGGACTTCTTCCTTCTTGGTCTCGATCTCACCGTCGAGACGCCCCCACTCCTTGCTGAGACTGGTGGCCGCTGACAAGATCTCGACAGAGTACTTGCGGGGAAGCATGCCCTCGGGCGAGCTTGCGGCGATCCGCGGAATCGCGTCGATATTGACACGGCGGACGTCATGGTCGCCATCCCCCGCGTAGCGTTCCAGGGCCCCGCTGTCGAGGATGTGACGGGCCCACAGCGACGCCGTCGCGAGCACCAGGCACGCCGCGGCCGCCGCGAACCAGGAGCGCTTCCGCCGCCACACCGCACGCTTGCCGATCTTGGGCGGCAGGAGATTCGATGCAATCGGTGACCGACCGATCCCCTGAACGGCCAGCCCGTATGCCACCCCCAAGCTCAGCACGTTCTCGTTCAGCGTGGGCGCGTTGAGCGAAGGCCCGGGCTTCAGCGCGTTGAACGCCGACACCCGTTCCACCTTCATCCCCAGGTTCTGCTGCAAGAACTTCTGAAGCCCCGGCAGCCGGAACCCGTTGCCCATCCCCACGACCTTGTCCAGCGCCGCCTCCCGATGCGTCTGACTGTAGCGCCCGACGGAGCGCTGGATCTCGCCCACCAGGTCTTGATACACCGGACGCATCGCCTGGAAGACCTGGCGCGCATATTTGCTGGTCGCGGCGGAGCGCTTGAGGCTCTCGGCCTTGGGGAACTCCAACCTGAACGCCTCGACCAGCCGCTCGGTGAAGCTGTTCCCACCGATCGGAATCGCGCGGGTCCAGACGCTCCCGCGATCCGAGACGATCAAGTCCGTGCTCTCGGCGCCGATGTCGAGCAGGATGGTGGCCTTGCCCGGTCGGTGCGCGTCGTGTTCCAGGAAGTTGTACAACGCCAGCGGCGCCGGCTGGACGATGATGGGCTGAAGCCCGGAGTTCGTGAACGGCGTGACGTACCGATCCAGCTGCTCGGTCCGCATGCAGAAGATCCCCACCTCCAGGTCGGGACTGTCCTGCTCGCTGAAGATCTGGTAGTCCCAGATAACCTGGTCGATGTCGTAGGGGATCTGCTGGCCCGCCTCGAATTGCACGATCGCGGGAAGCTGCTTCTTGTCCACCGGCGGCAGCTTGGTGAAACGCGTGAAGGCCTGGTAGCCGGGCACGCCGATGACCACCAGGTTGCCGACCATGTCGTTCCGGCTCATCAGCGTCTCGACGGCCTGGGTGAGCGCTTCGCTCATGGCCTCGCCGCCTCGCTCGTTCGGGTTGAGCGGCTTGGGATGCTCGACGATGTCGAAGGCGACGGCCTCCACGTCGTCCCCGACGAGCTGAACCTTCAGCGCCTTGAGGGCGCACTGGCCCACGTCGATGCCCCAGACCACCTTCTCGCCTGCCATACGTCGCCTCCTGACCGGCAGGGCCGTTTGCATTGACCCGGACGCTCGCCTAGGCTAACTGCAATGGCGCCCAGAACTTATTTGGTATCCGCCGTCGGCTGCAAAGTCAACCAATACGAGGCCCAGCAGCTCCGCGAGGTCCTCGAGTCAGCCGGATATCAGCCCTGCTGCGAGCCGGGCCAGCCACCCGATGGCGACCCCTTGCCCGACCTGGCGGTCGTCAATACCTGTGCCGTTACCCGTACGGCCGCCCGCAAGAGCCGGCAGCTCGTGCGTCGCGCCAGCCGGGGCGGCCAAACGCCCGTCATCGTCGTGGGCTGCGCCGCGGCCGCCGAGCCGGAACGGTACCGCCAGATCGATGGCGTCGTGGCCCTTGTCCGCCATGACGATGACCTCGCCGCTCAACTTGCTCGGGTCCTCGACGCCGTACAAAACCAACGCCCATACAATGAGTTATCGGCAGTTACGCAAAATCCATCCACTGCGGCAGGGGGCCGGGTGTGCGACCGCCGGCACCAGGACGGCACCGCCTCAGCCGCATCGCCGTCGGTGGGAGCAACACCTTCCGGCAATCGCTCTATTACAACTAAAGCGCCCGAAACCGGCCAAGTCAAGTGGGTCCTTCGAAGGACCATCCGCCGCTTGGACGGCCATCAGCGGGCGTTCCTCAAGGTCCAGGACGGCTGCGACGCCGCCTGTACGTACTGCATCATCCCGCGCGTCCGGCCTCGACTGGCCTCGAAGCCCATCGATGTCGCCGTTCGCGAGGCGGCCGATCTGGTGGCCTCCGGACATCGCGAGATCGTCGTGACCGGGATCTTCCTGGGCGCTTATGGTCGGGCCACGGCCAGGCCGTCCCGCCATGCCGCAGGGCCGGCGCCGCTCGCGGAATTGCTCGACGCGCTGGCCCGCGTGCCGGGCCTCTTACGCGTGCGGTTGTCGAGCCTCGAGCCCGGCGACGTGACCGACGACCTGCTCGACGTGATGGCCCGACACCCGACCTGCGTGCCGCATCTTCATCTGCCCGCCCAGGCCGGTGCCGACGCCGTCCTCAAACGGATGAACCGGCAGTACCGCATCGACGCGTATCTCAGTGCTGTCGAGCGGGTCCGACACCGCCTCGACCGCCCGGCCATCACGACGGACCTGATCGTCGGTTTCCCCGGGGAGACCGACGGCGACTTCGAGCGGACGCTCGACCTGGTCGACCGCGTTGGTTTCGCCCGCGTGCACGCGTTTCCGTTCACTCTCCGACCGGGCACGGCCGCCGAGCGATGGCGAGACGAACAGCTCCCGCACGACGTCGTCCGCGATCGGATGCGGCGACTACAAGCGCTGGCCGACCAGACCGCCCAGGCCTACCGCCGGCAGTTCATCGGCCAGACCGAACGCGTCATCGTCGAATCGCCCGATTCGTCCGCCGCCGGCCATGCCTGGCAAGGCCGAACCGACCGCTACTTCCCCGTTACGTTCCCCGCCCCCGCCGACCCCGACCTCCGCGGCCGCGTCGCGGACGTCTCGATCCACGCCGTCGACGCCGACGGCGTTACGGGCACGCTGAGCCACGTGCAACACAGGCTGGATGTTCCGGGTCGCCCATGAGACCGAGCCGAGCAGCGTAGCACGGGCGTCTCGCCCGTGAGACCTCATGGGCGAGACGCCCATGCCACGGGGGGATACGCCATCACGTCCGGGCGCACAGGCCTGAGTCTCTTGCCGTCAGGCCACACTCCCGTTACCTTGACACTGGAACGTCGTGCGAGATTCGTCCGGTTATCTGTCAGCGGGATTGGGGATGCATTCGCCATGAAACCCCCGGCCACCACGCTTTTCAAGCTCGCGGGGCGAGCGCGGGTGCGGGGGTGGATTCGCGACCCAAAGCGGCGTCAAGCCGCCGCAGTCCAAAAAGGGCGTCCCGCTCGGGACGTCGCATGCGAGGGGCTGCGGGTTGACGCGGAGCTGGGCGACGCGAGACGGACGTGGACAGGCGGACGGGGGTTCGAGCGCGGTGACGGAGGCGATGTCATGGATCGGATGATCGACGAGCTGAGCGACGGAGATGCGGTGCGCGTCTTGAACACCATCGCCCAGATGCGGCTTCGCAGCGGGGCGGCGGCGGTGGACTGGACGGACCAGAGCCGCGAGGCGTTGCAGGAGGCGTCCGACATGACGCCCGACGACGCGACGGCCGGCGAGGGCGAGCTGGCGCGGGAGGCGTTGCGGGTGTTGGCCCAGGACGAAGAGCTCCGGCCTGGGCTGGAAGGCCTGATCGCCGGGTCCCAGCCGGCAAAGTTCGGCGTTGGGGCGACCGTTGCGACCGTCACCGCCGTCCTGGTCGTCCTGCAGTCCTACGTCGAGGTCAAACGCGACAAGGACGGCAACTGGTCGTTTCATTTCAAGAAGGAGCCCACCGAGGATTCGATCATCGCCCCGCTGGTCAAGAAGCTGCTCAGTTGGCTGCCCGGCGCGGGCGGGTGAGGTACCGAGTCCCCGAGCCGGCCTGTCCCCAGGCCGGTCAATCTGGTCGAGGAACGCTCGCCGGTTTAAGACCGGCCCGGGGACGGGCCGGCTCGGGGGGCCAGGTGTCGCCACAAGAGGGCGCGGGCATCTTCTGTCACCTCGTGGAGCATCCGGGTTCTGGCCCTGTCCCGTAGGGACATCTGACAATAGCCCAGGACTTCGAGTCCTGGGAACAGATGCCACCCCAACAGAGTCAGTCCCGTTAGGGACGACTGAATTGGGCGCTTGGGGTTCAGTCGTCCCTAACGGGACTGGCATTCTCGTTGCGGGCGCGATTCCCAGGACTGAAGGTCCTGGGCTATTTCCACCGCGTCCCTGCGGGACTCGCAGGATGCGACCGACCTCGACGATCGTGCCAAGCGGTCGTGCGAGACAGGACCGACCCGGGGACGGGCCGGCTCGGGGGGCCAGGTGTCGCCACAAGAGGGCGCGGGCATCTTCTGTCACCTCGTGGAACATCCGGGTTCTGGCCCTGTCCCGTAGGGACATCTGACAATAGCCCAGGACTTCGAGTTCTGGGAACAGGCGTCACCCCAACAAACATAGTCCCGCTAGGGACGAGTGAACTGGGCGCTCGAGGTTCAGTCGTCCCTAACGGGACTGGCATTCTCGTTGCGGGTGCGATTCCCAGGACTGAAGGTCCTGGGCTATTCTCACCGCGTCCCTGCGGGAGTCGCAGGATGTGACGGACCTCGACGATCGTGCCAAGCGACCATGGGTGACGGGACCGCCCCGGGGACAGGCCGGCTCGGGGGGGGCGTCATCTGTTCCCACGAGATCATCGCGGACGGGGTACTGGATGGGTGTCGGCGTTTGAGATAGCCTTGAACGCCGAGCGTCCCGCCGTCGCGGGAGGCGATGCAGAGGCATCCGAGAGGAGCAAACGAACCCGTGTTTCATCGATACGTCACCATCACAGTCCTTGCATGGGGGATCGTCCATACGAGCACGCTGTGCTGTAGCGCAACCGCCGCAGATGCGACAGCGGCTGCAGGCAAGCGACCGGGCAAGGTCGACATCCGCGTGCACGACTTCCTCCCCGTCAAGCCGCTGAGCAGGGCGCGACGACCGACCGGCGTCGCGGTCGTCATCGAGAACTTCGGTGGCGCATGCGCTGAGGTCAGCCCCAGGCTCGTCCTGCCCGACGGCGTGAAGATCGTAGGATCGACGCCGAGCACGCCCCTGCGGATCGAGGCGGCGGAGACCAAGCGGGTCTCCTGGGAAATAGAAGCGGATCGTGCCGGGCCGTTCGAGCTGCGGGTCCAGGTTGAGCTGGGAAAGACCGTCGCTGCAACGGCCTCCCTGACGATGCGCTTCCTCCCTCCCCTCGAGGCGCGCAAGCTGCCCTACATCCCCGAGCCGAAGCCGGTCAAGACGTCGCTTCTGGTCGGCGCCCACCATTGCCCGCTCTGGGAGGCCGACAAGCCCAACATGTGGGCACAGCTGCTCAAGCATCCCGAGCGGACGCCGGCCCTGGGCTTCTACGCGCAGGAGAACCCGGAGGTCTCCGACTGGGAGACGAAGTGGGCCGTCGAGCACGGCGTGTCGTTCTTCATCTACTGCTGGTACCGGGCGAGTCAGGGCGAGGCCGTCAAGATGCGGTTCGGCAGCGCCATCCACGATGCGCTGTTCAAGTCGAAGTTCGTCGGCAAGATGAAGTTCACGATCATGTGGGAGAATCAGGCTCGCGGGAAGGCCGGCGTCGCCGACGAGAAGGACCTGATGGACAACCTGCTGCCCTTCTGGATGGAGAACTACTTCAAGCACGCCAGCTACCTGAAGATTGACAACAAGCCGCTGCTGTTTGTCTACCGTCCGGAGTTCCTCATCCAAGACCTGGGCGGGATCGAGCAGGTCGCCCGGGCGTTCGAGCGGATGCGACAGGCCTGCAGGGACAACGGGTTCGACGGTCTGTATCTGCTCGGGGAGTACCGCGGTCTGGACCCCAAGCACCTGACACTCATGAAGCAGCTCGGCCTGGACTACACGTTTGCGTACTGCTGGCACGTCGCCAACAATCCGACGCCGGCGGAGGCGATCCAGGCGCAGATGCAGAACATCCACAAGACGCAGGAACTGGGCATCCTGCCGCAGGTGGTCACGGTCTCGCAGGGGTGGAGCGGCTGGAGAGATGAAGGAAGCATCTGGAAGATCCCGCCTGCAGACTACAAGACGCTGTTACGCAAGGCCAAGCAGGTGATCGCGACGCTCCCGCCCGACCAGCTCGGCAGCAAGATGATCCTGCTGGACAACTGGAACGAGTGGGGCGAAGGCCACTACATCGCCCCGTACCGGGAGTTCGGCTTCGGGTACGTGGACGCCGTTCGGGAGGTGTTCGCCCACGCACCGGGGCCCCACGTCGATCTGATTCCGGAGGACATCGGCATGGGCCCGTACGACACCGCGTATCGGGCCCACCGGCAGCGCGCGGAGGCGCTGCGGAAGCTGGGATCGAAGCGGGTCTTCAAGACCGGCGCCCCTGAGCGGGGCCTGATTGGATGGTGGGCCTTCGACGAGGAACCGGACAACCCGATCGCCCTCGACTACTCGGGCAACCGCTTGGGCGGGAAGCTGTGTGATGCGGGAAGGGCCCAAGGCATCGACGGCAACGCCCTCGTCTGCCAGGGCGGCTGCGTCGTGGTGGCTAGTCATCACAGGCTCTCGCCGACGACGGGACTGACGATCGCGTGTTGGGTCAGAACCGACACGGCCGGTCAGCGCAACCAGTGGTTCGTCAATCGCGTGTTTTCGGGCGGGACGTCCACGGGGTACCGCATGGGGGTCGTGGACGGCAAGCCCTGTTTCGAGGTGCCCCAGACGTCGTGGAGTCACCATCTCACGGCCGATACGGCGCTGCCGACGGGTAGGTGGGTGCACCTCGCGGGGACGTTCGACGGCAAGACGATGCGGATCTACGTCGACGGCCAGGAGCGCGGCGCCATGGATCGGCCTGGACCGGTGAAGCCAAACGCGTTCCACCTCTGTCTGGGCAACTACGAGCTCAAACACGCCGCCCACTTCGTCGGATTGCTGGACGAGGTCAAGCTATACGATCGACCGCTGACCGCCGAGGAGGTGCGCGATCAGGCCTGCAAGCAGAAGCGGTAGGATGTGTTGGGCTGTTCGGTGCACAGACATCCGAACCGACCGACGCCCGGAAGCCAATCGCCGAACCAGAGGTGACGGCATGATGTCAACGAAGCTGTGCGCAATGTTTGTGGCCGTCGCGGTTCAGGTCGCCATCGCCACTGAGCTGGTCCTCCCGACAGGCGGGGTCCGCGGCCTGGCGGTGCACGCCGGCGTCTTCTACGTTGGGCACTACCAGAAGGCGGCCGTCGTTGCCTACGACCAGACGGGGCGGCAGATCCGCACGTATCAGGTCATGCCGCGGAAGACCTTCCTCGGACACGGCGTGGCCACCGACGGCAAATCGCTCTGGACGAGCGACTACAGCGGCAGGACGATCTTCGAGTTCGATCTCGAGACGGCCAAGCTCATCCGCTCATTCGCGTGGACGGGTCCGGGGAACCCGACGAGGCTGGAGTGCGACGGGAAGGACTTGCTGGTCGGCGTCTACCGGAATCCCACGGTGTTTCGGGTGAGTCACGAGGGCAAGATCCTCCGTCGGTTCAAGACCGCCTCGACCGACGAGAACCTGCAGCTCGCACTGACGGGCGACGGCGTGTTGATCGTTTCCGACCGGCCCGGCAACCGGCTGCTTCTGTATGGCACAGATGGGCAACCCCTCGGCCAGGTACTCGGCGCTGGCGGCCGTTGGGTCCTGGCCACGGACGTGGCGAATCGTTGCGGACCGCTCTATGGCGACGCCGAATCAGGACGCTCCACCATCATGAAGCTCTCCGACACAGCGATCCCCGACACCGTCGCCGAGTCCTTCCCGAAGCAGGACTGGATGATCTGGGGCGGCGTGGGCGGACCCAGGCCGACGTACCAGGCGGTCCAAACCGGCGTTCGAATCACCGACGGGCCGCGAACCTTCAACCGCCCGCTCTACGGCGATCACACGAACTCCCTCGTCCTGGCCGGCGACAGGCCACAGATCATGCTGGCGCGAACGCCCGACCTGTGCCTCGGCGTCCTGTCCTTCGCGACGGCGGGGGAGTCACCGGCGTTCCTTCACGGCCTGTCCGGCACCGAGATGACGTACGACGGGGCGACCGTGCAGCACCGGATCCGCCACGCTGCGCTGGGCGGCGCGACGCTGGCGCTGCGAACGGTGGCTTTCAAGGAGGGGGTGGGCTTCATCACACGGCTCTCCGCCGACAAACCCGTCGAGGTGACCTGGACGTTCGGCGGCATTACGAAGATCGGGAGGCTGCACGGCCAAGACGGCCTGCCCGGCGGCATCGTCCTGAAACGTCACAAGGGCAATCGGATCAGTGTGACCGGCGCGATTGCCCAGGTCGCCGCGCCGCAGTGCGCGCAGGACACGGTCGTCGTTCAGGGCTCGCCTGAGGGCAGCCTGCGCGTCGTGTCCGCACTCGAGCCTTTCTCGCCGAAGCAGGCCGACGGCCTGCCACTCCTGACCCAGCGCGTCGCGCTCACGCCGGATGCGCCGTTGCACATTTGCGTGGGCGTTGCCACCGGTGGCGCGAAGCCGAGGTCCGATGCTGACCTGGCCGCCGAATTCGATTCATGCTGCAAGCACTATCTCGCCATCCGCGATCGCCTGGCCGTCCGGACGCCTGATACGACCCTCGATGCGGCGGTAGCCCTCAACAACATGACGCAGGACGCCCTGTGGTATCCCGACTCGTTCCTTCACGGGGCGCTTCGCTGGGGCGTGCACTGCAACTGCTGGTTCCTCGGCTGGCGGGGGTGGTATGGGGCGACGGTGCTTGGCTGGCATGATCGGGTCGGACGAGCCGCCAGGCTGCACGCGCGGCACCAGCTCAAGACCGAGGACGAGCTCAACGGCTACGTCATCTCCGTCCTGCCCTTCAACGAGAAGCACGACGGCAGGTTCCACTACAACATGCAAGAGGTCTACCTCGACCACATGTACTATCACTATCACTACACCGGGGACAAGGCGTTCGCCAAAGCGCTTCTGCCGACCGTCAAGGCCGCTCTGGGCTTCCAGCGCAGCGCCCTCGACCCGGACGGCAATCATCTCTACCTGAACCGGCTCAACACCTGGATCTCCGATGGCCACGTCTACAACGGCGACTGCACGCAGGCATCGGCCTACACGTACCGGGCGAACCTGATGGCCGCCGAATTCGCCCGCGCAAGCGGCGAAGACCCGACGCCGTTCGAGAAGGAAGCAGCCGCGATCAAGCAAGCCATGCTCGACAAGCTGTGGATCGTCGATGACGGCTACTACTGCGAGTACCTCGATGCCGACGGCGTCCGGCACGGCGCCGCCGAGGCCCCGACGCAGTACCATCCGATCGATTTCTACGCCACCGACGAATTCCAGACCTATCAGGCGCTGCGCTACATCGAGCATCGACTGTGGCGATTCGGCGATCAGATTCTGGTCAACGACTGGTATCCGGTAATCGTCACGAACGGCACGCTCGCCAACGCCGAGCTACTCAACACGGCCCTGTGCTACTACCGGATCGGCGAGCGCGACAAGCCCTACAAGCTGCTGCGCAGCGCGATGAAGTCGTTCTGCTCGGCGGCCGTGCCGGGCTCGATCTCGTGCTATACACGCCGAGACGCCGCCCAAGGGACGTACGTCGATTTCGCCGACGCGGTCTCGATGTTCGCGCGGACCGTCGCCGAGGGGACGTTCGGAATCCTGCCGCGGATGCAGGATCAGACGGTGACCGTTCGCCCCGGGTTCCCCGAAGACTGGCAGACGGCCGAGTACGACGCACCCGATTTCGGCTACACGTTCCGCCGCGACGGCGATTCCGAGACCTGGACGTTGCGATCCGCCGGGCCCGTCCGCTGGGTGTTCCAGATCGGCTACCGAACCAGGCGCGTGGCCGAGGCATCGCTGGCGAGCAGAGGCGTCACGATCGACCGAAGGCCCGGGATCGGTCATGAGTGGGCAGAGATGACGTTCGAGCCGGCCGAGGCGGTGACCTTCAAGCTGGTCACCGCGCCGGTCCGCACGACGCTGCGAGCGCCCTCGATGATTGCCACGGGAGACACGTTGCGCGCCGCCGGCGCCAGAGTCATCAAGGTCCACGATCCGCAGTCCGTATTGGGTGATGTGAAGCTCGGCGCCGACGAGGGGTTGACCGGCAAGGTCGTTGCCCGGCCCGGCCCGCATACGGTATTCGCCCTGGTCGAGGCGGACCACCGGCGCTACTGGCACCCGATGGATCTGGAGGTCCGCCCGCCGCTGGAGATCAAAGACGCCCGCCTCCGCATTCCCTGGAAGGAGGACCGGCCCGTCGAAGTGGAGGCCGTCCTGGTGAACAACACCGATGGGGTCCTGAGCGGACCCGCTCGGATCATCTATCCGGGATTGGACAGGCAAGTCGCGCTGCGACTCGAGGCGGGCGGGCAGGCGACCGTCAAGCTGCCGGTCGAACGTCCCGCGGCCCTGTCACCCGGTCGGCTCGGCCTGAAGGTGACGCTGTCGGGCCGCACCGCAACGGCGACGACGGTCCTCTGGAACCTTCTGGCCGCGCGACCGGGCCTGCAGACCGCCGCCTCGAATCGGTTCAGGCCCGTGGCGGTTCCGTGCAACCGGGCGTTCGAATCCATATTCAAGGGTCAGCCGCACCTGACGGACGACGAAGAGAAGGCCCCGCGTCTCCACTACTGGACCTGGTACAAGAGCGACTACGTGAACCTGGACCGCTTGCGAGAGAGGCTCGACGATCAGTCGATCTACCATTCGGCCATTCACGTTCCGTTCCGGATTGTCCAAACGGGCGAGAACGGCCTGTTCCTTTCGCGGTGGGAGGGCTGGCCGACCCAGGCAAGCGTGCCCGTCAACATCCGTGCAGAGAAGCTCTACCTGCTGATGGCGAACGTCACCACGAACAACAACACCTACCTGACGAACGGCACGATCACGGTGAGCTACGATGACGGAACGAAAGCGGTCGTGCCGCTGAGAAACCCGGACACCTTCGATCACACCTGCCAGCACTTCTCCGACAACTACCCGATCTCGATCGGTGGAAAGGAAGGTGGGTACTATGGGCACGGCAGAGCGCAGGGCACGCACGCCGACGTCCTGGACGTCCGGACCGATCCGTCGAAGACCATCCGATCGCTGGAGCTCGAGGTGAAAACACGTCGGACGATGATCGGGCTGCTTGCCCTGACGGCCCTGAGGCCGGCCGCTCATGCCGGGGACGGTTCCTGAGTGTCCGACGCACCGTCCAGAGGGCGTGGAAAGGAGAACGACGATGAGGAGAAACCTGCTGACGTCGGCCGGTTGTGCGTCCTCGCTCGCGCTGGTGCTTTGTCTGTGCGCGCCGGGGTCAGCGGAACCGACGCTCAAGGAGACGATGGACGGCATCGTTACGCGTCTGTACGCCAATCTGGACGAGAAGGCGCTCACCGCGCTGAACCACAAGACCGCACTGGACCTCATCACCGGCGCCGAGCGCAGGGTTCTGGCCACCAAGTATTGGTACTTCGACGTCGACGTGCCGGTGGTGGTGTCGGTCATTCGAAACGTCGATCAGCCCGTGATTCCGTTTTGGATCGGGCAGGCCGGTTTCAAGAAGACGAGTCTCGTGGTGAAGAACGAGGTGTGGTCGTACGAGGTCTGGCAGAAGAAGTTCGACGCGGGGCGCGTGGAACTCGGCATCAACGGGTTCGACATGCATCGGACCGTCTACTTCGTCTGCGTGGGCCCGCAGAAGCCCGGCACGGCGGTCAGGATCACGAACCTCTTCCCCGCGAACGAGGCCGTGGTTCCCATGAAGAAGGGCGCCTGGACCTACCGCGATTGGGACAGTCTGTACATCGAGGATCTGCCTGAGTCCCTGGAAGGCCAGCGGCTCCTGACGACGTTTCGGGGCCGGGCTCGCGAAGCCCACCTGGTCGGCGCGTTCCGGAAGACGCCGTTCCCCTCGTCGGACAGGCCGGATCACGTGGTCCTGACGTGGAGCGAGGACCCGCGCACGACGCAGACGGTTCAGTGGCGCACCAACAGGGCCGTGAAACGCGGCGTCGTCCGCTATCGCCCGAAAGGTTCACAGGACCAGGCCCATCTCGAGGTCCGCGCAAAGCGGGAGGCCATCGAAGACCGGCTCCTGATGAACGACCGGACCACCCACCGGTTCACCGCCGTGCTGCAGGACCTGAAGCCGGCCACCGCCTATGAGTACCGCGTGGGGTCGCCCGACAGCAACGTCTGGAGCGAGGCGGCGGCGTTCAAGACCGCACCGGATGGGGATGTGCCGTTCTCGTTCGTTTACGTTGGTGACACGCACCGTTCGCCGATTTCGGGACGCTTGCTCCAGGTCGCCGAGCGGCGTCATCCGGAGACTGCCCTTTACATCATCGGGGGCGACGTCGTGAGCACCGGGCTGTTCCGCGACGATTGGGACCAGTTCCTGGAATACGCAGGCAGCGTGTTCGCCCGGAAACCCCTTGCGTTCTGCCTGGGCAACCACGACGACCAGGACGGTCTGGGGGCGTGGATGCCGCTGGCCCTCTTCGAGTTCCCGCAGAATGGCCCCAAGGGCGTCGAGCCCGAGCGGACCTACAGTTTCCGCTACGGCAATGCGCTGTTTCTCGTGATGGACGTGGGCACGTCGCACGAGATCCAGGCCAAGTGGATGGACGAGCAGCTGGCCCACACGGATGCCACGTGGCGGTTCGGGGTCTACCACTTTCCCATGTACGTTTGGCCGGAACACGACGAGTACGGCGCGATCCGTCACAGCTGGGAGAAGGTCTTCGCCGAGCACCACCTCGACATGATGCTACACGGACACATTCACTGTTATCTGAGAACGCGTCCCATGCGGAGCGGAAAGCCGGTCAGCTCGCCCGCCGAGGGGACGATCTATCTGATCGGGTCGGGGGTCCCCAGCCGCGAGCGGCCCAGCAAGCTGCCCGAATTCGCGGTCAAGTTCATGAGCGGCGGGCCCTGGTACCAGAAGTTCGACATCGACCACGATCGACTCGTCTATCGCGCGTACGACATAGATGGCAAGGTGTGCGACGAGTTGGTCATCCGGAAGGGGGGCTGACGGGGCAGGTAGGCGCAGTAAGCCCGGAAGAAGGACATCCAACTGGGCGCCGGCGGGTCGCGGGCCAACGAGGATGCTACCGCTTCTGCCCCAAAGCCCATGCCTTTAGCAGCTTCTGGATCTGGGACTTCTCGTTGGCGGGGATTGGCGGCATGCTGGCTTTGCGTCGGGCGTCGTTGTACTTGCCAAACAACAGGTCAAGCGCTTCTGCGGCCACGGATTCGTAGTCGGCGGCTTCCTTGCCGAAGATCCTTACGGCGGCTTGACGCTCCTCGTCAGGCATGGCGTCCAACCATCCGTGGAAATGCCCTGACAGCGCCTCAGGCCCCCCGGCCTTCAGGTGCCGCAGCTCCATCAGCAGGTCCAGGTGCATGTCCATGTCGAACGACTGCTCCTGCATTGCAGCCGACATCTTGGCATCCACATCGCCCTTGGTCACGCTGTCAACCAAGATGCCGTGCTCCGCGTCGAATCGGACCTTCCCCGTGGCGCGGCGGTCGAACTTCGTCATCTTCAGACGTATCTGTTGCCCGAGCTGGTCCATGGTTGCGGTGAGGTCCTTTTCGCTGAAGGGCGCCGAAACCGAGAAGACCTTGATCTTCTTTCCTTGGACCGTTTCATCCGGCTGACGCGTGAAGGTAACCTTGCAGCGCAACCCGCGCCCCTCCAACTGGAGCTGCCCCATCTTCTTCATGGTCATGGACTCGGTCCAGCTCTTCTTCACGGTGATGGGAGTCTCCGGGAAGACGATCCCGAAGAACCCACATTGTCCTTCCATGGAATCGGTCCAGAACTTGACGAAGGCCTCATCGCCTCGGATCTCGCCCATTCTGCCCCTGGAATCCAGATCCATCTCTCCGGTCAGGTGCAGGGCTGCAAGCTCCTTCTTGATTTGCGTGGCTTCGGCGATCCCGATGTCCTTGGCCGTATCCATGAATGTCGTCCCATCTCGGGTACCCGTCATGTGCTCGCCACGCAGCTTCATGACGATGTGACCGCCGGGCCCGGTGATATCCCAATCACCTTCCATGTCAGAGGCCTTGATCACCAACGGCGTCATGGCCCGCTTGGGCGGCGTCTTGGGCGTCAATGTCACATGCCATCGGAACTCGCAGACCATGTTGGTCTTCTGGGGTTGCTCGGCGATGCGCATGTCCATGGTCATGTCCACGCGCATCTTCATCGCATACGTGAGGGGGTTGGCCGGATCGAACTTGAAGGCGAGGCTCTCGGGTCCCTTCGAAGCGGCGCTCCGCCGTGCGGCGGAGCCCGGCTCGCACGCCACGGCCAGGCTGACCAATGCAGTAGTGACCAGGATTCGCGTGCTCATGACTCGTGTGCTCCGCTGTAAGGTGTGTAGCGCATTCAAGATACCCGCCAGACTCGGCAACGCTCAAACCTATTGCAGGCGAGGACGGAAGCGCTGTCAAGCCACCGCGATCGGGAAGAAGAAAGCGGCGTCAAGCCACCGCAGTCCGAAAGGGGTATACTGCGATCCATGGGATCGGACGACGAGTTGCGCTTCGCTTGTGACGCAATGTGTGGGGGGCTGGCGCGATGGCTTCGGGCGATCGGGTACGACACGACGTACACCGCCGACGTCGACGATGCCGAGCTGGTCGAGCACGCCCAACGCGAGGGGCGCGTGTTGATCTCGGCCGACGGGCGGCTGTTCGAGCGGCGGGCGATCACATCGGGCCAGGTGCGGGCACTGCGGTTGCCGCGTGGGCTCAAGCTGCTCAAGCAGCTCGAGTGGGTGGTCCAGGCGATGCGGCTGACGGTTGGGCCGCCGCGCTGCACGGCATGCAACGGGTCGCTGTCGCGGGTGCGGCGCGACGAGGTCCAACACATCGTGCCGGCCCGGAGCCTGGTCTGGGCCGACGTGTTCTACCGCTGCGCGTCCTGCGGCAAGGCGTTCTGGAACGGCACGCACTGGCACAGGATGCAGCAGATTCGAGAGCGGCTCGGTGAATTGCTGCGATCCGAAGGCGCGTCCTGAGACGAATCGGGGTCGCGCGGGTCCACCGTCCCGAACCGTCTGATCAGATCGTTTGGCCCCGTCGCGTGCGGCGGGGAGTGGCCGCACGCGGCCGCGCTAACCCGCGCGGACGATGACGTTACGGGTTCTGGAGCACGTCGAGCATGGCGGCGATGTTCTCAGGCGGCACGTCACCGGGGATGTCGTGTGAAGGGGCGGCGATGTAACCGCCCTCGGCGCCGATGCGGTCGAGGATGTCGGCGACTTCGGTCCGCACCTCGTCGGGCGTGCCGTAGGGCAAGAGTCGTTGGATGCTGATGCCGCCCCAGAACGCGAGTCGGCCGCGATAGGCCTGCTTGGTCTGATAGATGTCCATCACCTCCGGCTGGAACGGGTTGAAGCCGTCTACGCCGATCTCGACCAGGTCGTCAAACAGCTCACTCACCGCGCCGCATGAATGGATGAGGACGAACTTACCGTGGTCGCGGACACGGGCGTACTGTCGGGCCAGACGCGGCTTGAGGAGGTCTCGCCAGCGGTCCGCCCCCATCATCACGCCGAGCTGCGATCCGAAGTCGTCGCCGAAGTAGACCGCGTCGACGCCCGGACACTGCGACAGGCCCGCCTCGAGCAGAGCAAGGTTGAACTGCAGGATCCGATCTAGGACGGCTTCGACGAAGGGCACGTCGTCGACCATCGCCAGCAGGAAGTTCTCCAGGCCGACCAACCCCCACGCACGCTCGAACAGGCTGAAATCGAGGGCCATCACGATGAATTGGTCCGGATGGTGCTCAATGGCGTCGGTGAGCCGGTCGAATCGGCCCGGGGCGTTCGGGTCGGGCCAGTCGAAGTCGTCGAGCGTCTCGCGCGTCAGCGTGCCCTCGGGCATGCCGATGTCCGCGTCGACCTGGCGATTCCATCGCAGACCGAACTCGTCGGTGTAGTAGCCGTCCGTCCCGCGGACGCCCCACTCCACGCGGATCACCGGCACCTGAGTCATGTGGTTTCCGATGTTCGCGACGAACTCGGGATCCCCATAGTAGGCGGCCATCTTCTCGCGCGCGGGCACAGTGAAACCGACCTGGTAGGGCACCTTGTCCGGCCGGTCGTGCCGCAGGGCTGCGGTGACGCGCTCCTTGGGTGTCATCCGGATCGATCCTCGTTGGGTTCGTCCGTCATTCGACGATCTCCTCGTCGTCCGGATCGAACGGCGGGACCACCACGTTGATGATCGTCAGGTCGCCGCGCGCGGCATGGGCCACGCCGGGCGGGATCACCACGACCGTCCCCGGATTGAAGTCATGCACCTCGTCATCCAGCTCGATCTGCCCCATGCCCTCTAGGCAGTAGTACATCTCGGTAAGCTTGGCGTGGCGATGCTTGGTCGCCTCGCCGCGAATCTGGACGACGTGGAAGCTGGCCGGCCCCCCGTCGGCTGCGGTGACGATGCGAAACGCCTGGCCGCAGGGGCAGGGCACGGGGTCGGTCTCACGCAGGCGACGGATCACGGGCTTGTCTGTCACAATGGGTCTCCTTCGTCAGCGCGGTTCGCGTCGGGCGTCCATGATGGGCCAATCCGAACCACGATGCAATGCGGTGAACGACCCCAACGGCGTGCGATGGGTGCGTGACAGATTGGGCAGGGGGTGCCCCGTCCTTTTCGAGTGGCCGCGGGACGCGGCCATCGAAAGGATGGGGGACGGAACGGACCACGAAGCGTCCTTCGCAGCGCGATTCGGTCCCCCGCCCTTCGCTCCCTCTCGCGTTCCGCGAAAGGGAGCGAAGAACGGGGCACCCTACAATAGCCCGCCGAGTCTGTCACGTACCCGCGTGCGACCCGCGAATGATGCCGGTGTTGGCGGAGGGACATCCACCCGCTACGATGGCGGGATCGACCCACGAGTCGTATCGAAGGAGGCGCGGATGGGCTCGCTACCCCAGGTGTCGTTCGGACCGCACACGATCAGCCGGCTGATCATCGGCGGCAACCCGTTCAAGGGCTTCAGCCATTACACGCGCGAGATGGGCGAGGACATGGTCGCCTACTACACCGAGGAGCGGATGGTCGACGTCCTGCTCCGGTGCGAGCGGGAGGGCATGACGGCCATGCAGAGCCGCGGCGACCACCAGATCATGGCCATGATCCGCGCGTACCGCCAGGCCGGCGGGACGATGCAGTGGATCGCCCAGACGGCCAGCGAGTGGGAGGACGTGGCCGAGAACATCCGCGTGATCGCCGAGCTGAACCCCATCGCCATCTATCACCACGGCTCACGGACGGACCACTACTTCAAGGCGGGTCAGATGGACGTCGTTCGCGAGCGGATCGAGCTGATCAAGGACCTCGGCCTGATGGCGGGGGTCTGTTCGCACATGCCCGAGGTGCTCGCGTGGGTCGAGGCGCAGGACTGGCCGGTGGACTTCTACATGTGCTCGGTCTACAACCTGGTCAAGGAGGTCCACGAATCGCCGGCGATCACTGGCTTCCGCGAGGAGGACCACCTTTTCACCGATCCAGATCGGGATCTAATGCTCGCGTTCGTCCGTCAGACGAGCAAGCCGTGTCTGGTCTTCAAGGTGCTGGCCGCCGCGCGGAAGTGCGGGTCGCAGGACCAGGTCCGCGAGGCGTACCGGTACAGTCTCGACCGGATCAAGCCGAACGACGCGATCGTGGTGGGCATGTTCCCCAAGGTTGAGGACCAGCCTCGACTGAACGCCGAGCATTTCAGGACACTGTGCGGGTCATGAGCGTTCGCAAGGCCGTCATTCCCATCGCAGGCCGGGGCACGCGGCAGCTACCCGCGACGTGGGCGATCCCCAAGGCCATGATGCCCGTGGTCGATCGCGACGGCTTGGCCAAGCCCGTCCTCCATCTCCTGATCGCCGAGGCGGTGTCGGCCGGCGTCGAGCAGATTGCCCTGGTCGTCTCGCCGGGTCAGGAGGTGGACGTGCGGCGGTACTTCCGACGATTCGACGACGACTTGCGAGCCGCAGTCGCAGATCGGCGTGAGCTGGCAGCCGTCAGCGATCAGTTGGGCGATTGGGGCGCACGGATCACCTGCATCGAGCAACCCACGCCCGAGGGGTTCGGACACGCCGTCTGGTGCGCCAAGGAATGGGTCGGCGACGAGCCCTTCCTGCAGATGCTCGGCGACTACGTGTTCGTCTCGAATAGCTCGCGGTCGTGCGCGCGACAGCTCGTCGACGCGTTCGAGCGCCATCAGCCCGCCGCGATCAGTGGCATGTATCTGTGTGACGCCGAGACGCTGCCCCGCGTGGGCGTGATGCGGGGCCGGGCGATCGCGGGCGAGTCCGACCTGTACGAGTCCGAGTTGATCGTCGAGAAACCGTCGCTCGACCAGGCCCGCCGGGACCTGACCACGCCCGGCCTGCCCCCAGATCGGTGGCTGGCCCATTTCGGCAACCACGTCTTCGCGCCGCCCATCCTCGATGAGCTCGACGAAATGGTCCGCAAGGACGTCCGCGAGCGCGGCGAGATCCAAATGACCGCGTCGCAGGAGCGCCTCCGCGCCACGGGCACGACCTACCTGGCGCTCGTCATCGACGGCCACGCCTATGACGCCGGCATCCCGAAGGGGTGGCTCGACGCCCAACAGGGCTTGGCCCGTCGTCGCTGAGACGCAGCGGCACGAACGCCCACCCGCGCAGCTGTTAGGGGAACCCAAGAAATATGAACAGAATATTGACTGGAGAAGCCGGCGAAGAGGACGGCGGCTTCGTTGCACAGACCCCCAATATGTTGGGCTCCTTGGTTGCCGGACCGCTGTAGGTTGAGCTCACGGAGAAAGCAACGAACGTCTGAGTATCGACTGATATTGAACGGGTATTGAATTTTCGGCTTGCATTTTCGTAGACCCCAGTGTATATTAGTTTATGGAAGCGATCGGTTTTTTTCTGCGCTGTTTGCTTGCCCGGTGAGCTTTCCTCAATTATACTTGTAGCAGATCCGCAAGACTGCCGGTTGTGTTTCAGCTGCGGACGCTGGAGCTGCGATCGCACTCGAAGGGACTGCCATGTGCACGAAGAACCGCAAGCCCGAAGCAGACAGCGCAGCGCGTTCCGAGATGCGCGCTGACTTCCTTAGGGACTACCTGCCGCAGGCACCACCGTGCACGGAGGTGTTCGTGCGAGAGAAGGAGAGGGAGGTCGTAATCATCACAGGAGACGGCGGCGAAGAAAAGATGCCGGTGGATCCCGACGATGTCGACCAGCGCGTGTGCGACTACCTGGCGGGGGGGTAGAACGCCACCCGCCGCGCCCCCCAATGGCTCGAGGCTCAAGACCTCTTCTCGCGCGTGGCGTTGAGCAGGCCGCCCGCCATCAGGAGCCGTCGCTCGCGACGGGTCAGGTCCAGACGGCAGGCGATCTCGACGTCGCGACCTCCGACCGTCATGTCAATCGTCTCGTCGCCTCGCTCGATAGCTGCTGACAGGCCGCTGATCGTCACCTCGTCGTCCGCCGCCAGCCGATCGCAGTCGTTGGGATCGTCGAACAGCAACGGGACGATGCCGAAGTTGATCAGGTTGGCCTTGTGGATTCGCTCGATGGCCTTGGCCAGGACCGCGCGGACGCCCAGGTACATCGGGCAGAGCGCGGCGTGCTCGCGGCTGCTGCCCTGGCCGTAGCTGTCGCCTGCGACGATCACCCCGTGCAGGCCGGCCTGCTTTGCCGCCAGCGCCCGTTCGGCAAACGTGGGTTTGCCGCCTTCGTTCAGCAGAAGGAAGACAGCCTTGGCGTACTCCGGCACGTTGGACCGGTACTTCAGGAACGTGCCGGCCGGGGTAATGTGGTCCGTCGTGATCTTGTCGCCGACCTTGATCAGCACCCGCCCGCGGAGATGCTCGGGCGGACGCTCGCCGGCCGGAGGCGTCACGATCGTCGCCCCGCGAACCACCTCGGCGGCCCGCGCCGCGTCCGGGGGCAGTGGAGGTTGGATCATGCTGTCGTCGACGGTGACGGTCTCAGGCGTGTCCACCACCGGACAGTCGATGTTAAACTCGCCGGCCCCGTCGCGCGGATCGGTGAGCACGCCCGCCACGGCGGTCACGATGGCCGTCTGCGGCGAGACGAGGTACGTCCGGTCGTTCGGCGTGCCGCTCCGGCCCGAAAAGTTCCGGTTGAACGTTCGCACGCTGACGGCGCCCTCGGCCAGCGACTGTCCCTGACCGATGCACGGGCCGCAGCCCGCCTCGAGAATGCGAACCCCCGCGGCGATCAGATCGCTCAGCTCGCCGCTGTCGGAGATCATGCGGAGCACTTGCCGCGAGCCGGGGTTGATGCCGAACTCCACATGATCGGCCACGCGACGGCCACGCAGCGCCCGGGCGCACAGGGCCAGATCCTGATACGAGCTGTTCGTGCACGAGCCGACCAAGACCTGATCCACCTTCAGCCCCGCGACCTCGCGGACGGTCGTGATGTTGTCCGGGCTGCCCGGCCCGGCGCACATCGGGGCCAGCTCATCTAAGTTGATGACAATCCGGTCGAAGCTGACGGTGACGAAACCGCCGGCGTCAGGCTCGGACTCGGTCAGGCCCTGGCAGTGTTGGCGCATGTTGGCCAGGGCCCGCGCGTCCCGCTCGACGTGGAGCTTCTTGGTGATGCGGTCGTATTCCGCGTCGGGATCGGCTGCGAGCGGCTGCCACTGGTCGACCCGATCCTGCGCCGACAGAAACGCGCGTGTGGCCTCGTCGGACGGGAACACGCTCGTCGTCACGCCCAGCTCGGCCCCCATGTTCGTGCACGTCGACCGGGCCGGTACGTCCAGCGCCGTCACCCCCTCGCCGGTGTACTCGACGACGCATCCGACGTTGCCCTTGGTCGTCAGGATCCCCAGCAGTTGCAGGATGATGTCCTTGCTGGCCACCCACGGTCGAAGCCGCCCCCGCAGCTCCACCGCAATCACGCGCGGAAACGTCGTGTAGAACGCCCCGCCGCCCATGGCGACGGCCACGTCGAGCCCGCCCGCACCGATCGCCACCATCCCCAACCCACCGGACGTGGGCGTGTGCGAGTCGCTCCCCAGCAGCGTTGCTCCGGGCCGGCCGAACCGCTCCAGATGCACCTGATGGCAGATGCCGTTCCCCGGCCGAGAGTGATACGCGCCGACCTTCGGGGCGATCGATTGAAGGTACATGTGATCGGCATGGTTCTCCGGACCGAACTGGGCCATGTTGTGGTCGACGTAGCTGACGGCCAGGTCGCATCGGACCCGCTCCAGGCCCATCGACTCGAACAGCAGGAACGCCGTGGTTCCCGTGGCGTCCTGGGTCAGGCATTGGTCGATGCGCAGGCCGATCTCGCCCCCCGGGGTCAGCTCGCCCTCCACCAGATGCTCCGCCAGGATCTTCTTGACCAGGTTCTGTCCCATGGAATCACGTCCCGTTCATGTTGCCCGCCCAACGAGCGAGGCAACGCAGCCGTTGCCTACAAGCCGAAACATCCGTGGGCTGGATTGTACCGCATGTGCGTTCAGGGATCAGGCCTTGATGGCCTCGTCGACCGTCGGGAAGATGCTGAAGAGCTTGCTCAACCGCGTCAGATCGAGAAGCTCCAGGATGGGCTTGGTCGGTCCGGCGAGACGGATGCAGCCCCCTTGGCGCATACACTTGAGGTGGGCGTTCACGATCGCGCCGAGGCCCTCGCTGCATACGAAATCCAACTCGGCCAGATCGATCACCAGCAGAGGGATGGGGTCCTGGACGGTTTCGATAAGGCGATCGTTGAGCTCGGCGGACATCTCCATGGTGGCCGATCCGCTGACGGTGACCACCACGACGTCGGGCTGTCGCTGAACGTCGACCCGAAGGGCTCGCTCCATGGGCGCGTCCATCGTCATCTCCCCGTCATCGACGATTGAACTTGATCAGTCTGACTTCATTGCCAGTCTGGTTGTAGCCCACCTTGTCCATGTAGGCCCGCATCAGCATGATGCCCCGGCCGTTGGGTTTGTTGAGGTTCTCATCCAGCGTCGGGTCCGGCACCCGGTTCGGGTCGAACCCCTCTCCCTCGTCGGCCACCCAGATCTCCGCCTCTTGGGGGGTGACGCGGAAACGGAGGGTGATGTGCTTGTCCGGGTCGTTCCGGTTGCCGTGCTTGATGGCGTTGGTGATGGCCTCCTCCAGAGCGAGCTTGGTGGCGAAACGACAGACTTCGGGAAAGCGCTGGCCTTCAAGCTCGGCCAGGACGGCCCGCTCCAGCTTCTTGGCGGCCGGCAACTGGCTGGGGATGACCAGCTCGATCGCTTGGGAATCCTGATCCAGGGGAAGCCTGGCCATCGTCTCTCGCCGACAGGTTGAGGTTTTCCAAGAACAGTGTCGAAGGACCGACCCAGGGCGGCCCGTCCCCGACGCAACGCCTCTGGGCCCGAGCGGGGGCCTAATAGCTCTTCTTGGCCGACGCCGTCGTGTCGTGGATGTCGAACAACTCGTTTAAGCGGGTGATCTTGAACACCTCATAGATCTGTGGCTTGATGTTGGCCAGCTTCAGCTTGCCGCGCTGTTCGCCCACCCGCTTGTTCAGGTTGATCAACATTGACAGGACCGCGCTCGAGAGGTGTTCGACGTTCTCGAAGTCGAGCAGCATCTTGATCCTGGGCTCCGAACCCGCCAGGTTCGTCAAGTGCTCGCCGATCTCGGCAATGGGGATCTCATCGAGGATCTTTCGGTCGGCGAAGCGAACCACCGTCACCCCGCCTTCGCGACTCACCTCCAAGTGCGATGCCTGTTCCGACATGATCTGCTCCCGCCGTACCTGTGCCCCTGATGCTACGGCGAATGTAACCATCGCCCACCTCGTGTGTCAACCCGAGCGATCCCCAAAACCGGAGCTTCGACCGACTGGTTTGACAGGCCCGACGACACACCGATACGATTGCGCCGCGGTCCTTAGGAGCGCGCGTCCCACAACACAAGGAACGAATGGCATGCGTATCCCGCTCGTAGTCGGGCTAGCGGCTCTGCTGTCGCAGGCGATCCCATATGCACACGGGGAGGAAACCATGACACGAAAGAACGCCCATCGCACGGACCGGCGTCGGCCGATCCCGCGCAGCCAGGCCTTTTTCGGCCTGCATTTCGACCTGCATCCCAACAAGACCGACACGGTGCTCGGGGCGGACATCACCGAAAAGAACCTCGAGGCCCTGCTGTCGCGCGTTCGGCCCGACTTCGTCCAGTACGACTGCAAGGGCCATGCGGGCTATACGGGATACCCCACCAAGATCGGTACGTCCTCGCCCGGTATCGTGAAGGACTCGCTGAAGATCTGGCGGAAGGTGACCCGAAAGCACGGCGTGGGGCTGTACATCCACTACTCCGGCGTGTGGGACAGCGTCGCCGTCCAGAAGCACCCGTCCTGGGCCGTCGCCCACGCCGACGGCACGCGGGACAAGAACGCCAACAGCGTCTTCGGCGCGTACGTCGACAAGCTGCTGATCCCGCAACTCAAGGAGGTGACGTCGGCCTACGATCTCGACGGCGTATGGGCGGACGGGGAATGCTGGGCGGCGAAGCTCGACTACTCGCCGGCGGCGCTCAAGGCGTGGCAGGCCGAGACCGGCTACAAAGACGCGCCCAAGAGCCGCAAGAACCCCCGATGGCTCGAGTGGAAGATGTTTCACCGTCGCGCGTTCGAAAGATACCTGTGTCACTGGATCGACGCCCTGCACGCACACAACCCCAAGCTGCAGCTCACCAGCAACTGGATGTACACGACGCTGGCCCCCAAGCCCGTGGTCGCCAAGCTCGACTTCCTATCGGGCGACTACTCGCCGGGGCTGTCGGTCGACCGGGCACGGGTCGAGGCGCGGTATCTCGCCAGCACCGGTATGCCGTGGGACTTGATGGCGTGGGGATTCGACAAGGGTCCGCACCTGCGATGGAGTCTCAAGACGCCCGTCCACTTGCAGCAGGAGGCGTCGGTCGTGCTCATGCAGGGCGGGGGGTATCAGATCTACAACACGCCCACGCGAGGCGGACACCTCAACGAAACGATGATCGAGACGCTGGGGCAGGTGGCCGACTTCTGCCGTGCCCGACAGGCCGTCAGCCGCAAGAGCACGAGCGTTCCCCAGGTTGCCCTGTTGCTGTCGACCGAGACGCAGTTCGACCGGTCCGACGCCGTCTTCCACTTCTCCGGCACGACCGACGAGATGGAGGGCGCGCTGCACGCCCTGTTGGAGTGCAACTACTCGGTCGACATCCTGGCCGAGCATCAGCTTCAGCCGAGGCTTGGCGAGTTCCCGCTCGTGGTCATTCCCGATTCATACAAGCTGGCTGACCCCTTCAAGCAGGCCCTGTTAGATTACGTCAAGGGAGGCGGCAGTCTGCTGCTGCTCGGCGAGAAGTGCGCCCGCCTGTTCGAGCCGCACCTGGGCGTCAAGCTCGACGGCAAGCCCGTGAACGTCCGGGCCGAACTCGCCTCGCCCGCCGGCCCGGTCAACGCCAACGGCGCATGGCAGAAGGTCAAACTGACCGGCGCCAAGGCGATCGGCCAGTGGCATCCCGACCGTAACCTGCACCGGGACGCCAATGTCGCCGCCACGTTGATCGCCCACGGCAAGGGCAAGATCGTCGCCGTCTACGGCCCCGTCGCTCTGACGTTCTTCCGGTGCCACCACCCGTACCTGCGACGGTTCGTCGGCGACATCGCTAGGCAGTTGTTCCCCGACCCAGCCGTCACCATCGACGGTCCGCCGTACCTGGACATCGCGCTGCGTCGAACGCGAAACGGCGACCTGTCGCTGCACCTGCTCAACCTGGCCAACATGCCGACGTCGAGCCGCTACGGCATCATCGATCACATCCCGTCGGTCGGCCCGATCGGCATCAAGCTCCACGTGCCGGCCCAGCCCAAGGCCGTCAAATGGGTGCCCGACGGGGGCAGCCTGAAGTGGTCGTGGAGCAACGGCGCCCTGTCGGTCACGCTGCCGAGCTTGCACGTCCATGGCGTGTTGGTGGTCAAACCGTGAGGACCTTCGCATAGAGCCTGCATCGCCGTTGGATCCACAGGCAAGCGCGGAGTACAGTGCATGGCAGGAGACTTCCTTCACACCACGCTTGGCCGCACGGGCGTTGACGTGTGTCGTCTGGGGCTCTCAGCCAGCTACCGCCCGGGCAAGAAGACGATCTACAAGGCCCTGGACGAGGGCATCAACTACTTCTTCTGCTACGGCATCGACGCGCAGATGATCAAGGTCCTGCGCGAGGTCCTCCAGAGGGACAGGGAGAAGTACGTCGTCGCGACGGGGGCGTACAGCTACTGGTGGTGGCATCAGGACCTGCAGCGCGCTCTGGAGAAGCGCCTGCGGCAACTGCGGACCGACTACATCGACGTGTTCCACTTCCTCGGCGTGGCGCGGAGGAAACTGTTCACGCAGTGCGCACAAGACCAATTGGCGGCCATTCGCGAGGACGACCGGGTCCGCGCCGTGGCCATCTCCACCCACGATCGCCAGCTCGCCGGTGAGCTCGCCGCCCAGGGCTCACTCGATGCGATCATGATCCGCTACAACGCCGCCCATCGTGGCGCCGAGGAGGACATCTTCCCGCGCCTGTCCGCGCACGACCCCGGGGTTGTCGGATACACGGCCACGCGGTGGCGCTTCCTGCTGCGGCGACCTCGAGGCTGGCCCAAGGACAACCGCATCCCCACCGCCGGCATGTGCTATCGCTTCGTGCTGAGCAACCCCCACGTTCACGTCTGTCTGACGGCGCCGACGAGCCTGGCGCAGTTCGAGGAGAACCTGGCGGCGGTACGACAGGGCCCGCTCAGCGAGGACGACATGGCCTTCATGCGAGCGTTCGGCGACGCCGTGCATCGTCGGCGGAAATGGTTCATGTAGATCGATCCGATGGGTGACTTCTCTCAGAGAACGATGCATCTTGCCGGAGGCCTACCTCGTGCAGGCCAGGCTCTTGGACGCGATGCATCGATTGGGTACGCGCTCAAGATGCCCTTGTCACCACGACACCGTCGTCGATATAGTGAAGGGGGATTCGCAAATCGTCCGAGGGAGGAGGGACTTTCTGATGCGGACCACGTTTGTTGTGCTCACGGTTGTCGCGGGAGTGGCCGCCGCGGCCCATGCCCAAGCTAGTTCGCTCGATCGGGATCGAGACCCGGTGGTGATGGTCGGGGCGGATCTGCCGGATCTGACCGGGCTGGCGGTCAACCTGGTGGTGGCGTTCCGATACGACGACGGGTGGCAGCAGATTCCCGTTCAGATCGACGAGCGGAAGGTCGTCGAATTCAGTGACGTCTACAACGGTCTGTACGGCGGCGGGGTCTTCACGACGGCGTACACCGACCCGAACACGTACTGCGGAGCGGACACGGACCCGACGTTCGACAGCGACGACGAACTGGTCTTCATGGCCAAGGACGCCGGCGATCGCGCCGGGCCTGGCTCGGGCGAACCGAGCGGCGTGGTGGCCGGCAGCGGGGTCGAGCTCGAGATCTCCGATTCGCTGGACAGCGGCACCGGATACGTCTACCTGTTCGTGAGCAACGGCAGCCTCACCCCCGACGCCGGTCAGGACTACGTCAACTACACGTTCGACCTGCTGGCCGGGGAATACATCCCGAACTACGACCTGGCGGACGGGCCGAACCCCGAGGACTCCGTGGCTTGGTCGGCCTACTATCGCACGCGTTTCGCCGACCGGTGGATTCGCGACGAGGTCAACGTCTACGCCGGCGGCGCGACGGGCGTCGACATCCTGGATCGCCACAAGAACATGTTCTCGCCCGGGGAGTGCGGGCGCACAGAGGACACTTTCAGCGACGGCGAAGGGGCGTTCTTCGCGAACAAGGACGGCCCGGTGCGGGCGATCCGATCGTACATGGGGGCCAACAGCGGGCCGCTGACCCAGCGAGTCCACCGTTTCTACGAGCAACGTCAGGACATCGCCACGCACCTTCGCGTGCACGTCATCCCCAGCGTGATGGACCTGTACGATTACAGCCCCGCCGCGACGGGCATGACGTACTACAACGACGTGTACACGTCCGGCGTGACGATCGACGGCGTGCCGGATTCGGTCGGCATGGCCCAGATCACGTGGGAGATGGTGACCGGCGCGCAGGGGGCCCTGTTGCTCTCGCACGCGTTCGAGACCGACATCACGCTTAACTACATTTACAGCTACTACTCCGACGACAGCACGCCGTCGACGACCCAGTGCACGGGCGACGACTACGAGTATGGGACCAGCGGGTTGTGGGTGGCTCAGATCATCCCGAACACCGACCCCCTCATGGGAGAGTACTACTACCTGACGAGCCTTCGACGCGTCGGCTATGCCGCGCCGGGCCAGACGATCACCGACGCAGCGTTGCATCACGATCAGGTCACGACCCCGCTGACCGTGTCGTCTCAGTCGTATGACCCCACGTATCTCCTGACGCTGTCCGTGCGCAACGACGCGTGGGGCAGCGTCGACTTCGACCCCGAGCCGAACGACGCGAACTCACCGGCGTACCCGCCGCAGACCGCCGTGACGTTGACGGCCCAGCCCATCGGCGGCAAGTCGTTCCGCGAGTGGCTGATCTTCGATCCGAACCACCCGGGGGACGCCAACCACGCCGTCACGGACGCCAACATCGTCCTGCATCTGACGATGGACGGTAACCAGGAGGTGGAGGCGGCCTTCAAGTGCGGCACGGGCGTCGAGCCGTTCGTCGGCGCGGTCCTGCTGGTGCTGACGCTCGGCATCCTGCGTCGGCGACGCTGACTCGCCGGGATGTGCTCAAGGAACACCTCGGAGACCTGAACGCACGACGGGGATCCCCCTGGATACGTTCTACGGGCGCCATCACAGCAGATCGGGGTACTCACGAGCGCTGCCTGCTTCGCGTGCGCCTGCGAGGTACGTTGCTTAGCCCCGCCGCGTGCGGTGGGAAGTGGCCGCACGCGGCCACGCTAGACGTGGACGTCCACGGGCACATCAGACGTGTCGGTTCGTGACCCCGCGGCAGTACGGTCACCCACACACATGCGAACGCTGCAACGATCGTGTAACCTTGTGGCGCAGTAGGGGCAAATCCTGCAGGGCGTCTTTGCAGGGAGTCCGATCGTGCGGACCCGAAAGTCTGTCATGTCCGTTCTCGTCGTTGGAGGTCTCGTTCCTGCCGGCATCCTGCGCGCAGCGTCGACGACGGCCGATCCGAACATGACTGCGCTCGCCAAGGAAGTTCGCGGCAAGGGCTGGATCGTGTTCGGGGCGCGCAGCGAACACAAGGACTGGGACCTGTACCTGATGCGTCCGGACGGCTCGGCACGGCGGAACATCACGAACACGCCGAAGGCCACCGAGGCCGCCCCGCGATTCTCGCCGGACGGCAGGCGGTTGCTGTTTCGCCGGCTGCCCCGGGCGTCCATCATCAGCCACGACCTGTGGGGGTTTCAGGGCAAGCTCGTGATTGCCAACGCCGACGGCAGCGACCCCGTCGTCTTCGGCGAAAAGGGCGAGTACCCCTGGGCGTGCTGGGGCCCGGAGGGCAAGCGGATCGCGTGTCTTGGCCACAGAGGCATCGAAATCGTCGATCTGGCGACCAAGCAGGTGATCCGCCGACTCAGCCGGAAGGGATTCTACCAGCAGCTCTTCTGGTCGCCGGACGGTCAGTGGTTCTGCGGCGTGGCCAACCACCTCGGACAGCAATGGACGGTCGCCAGGATGAACGCGGGCACCGGCGAGCTCAACGCCGTCACCAAACGCTGGGCGTGCACGCCGGACTGGATGCCCGACTCGAAGTACATTATCTTCTCGTACAACCCGACGGAGATCCGGCCCAGAAAGGGCCGGCGGTGGACGCAGCTCCACCTGGCGCTTGGCGACGGGACGCAGCCGCGGCTCGTGTTCGGCGAAGACCACCGTCACGTCTACGGCGGGGCGACCTCGCCCGACGGCAAGTACGTGCTGCTGACCATGTCGGTGATCGACGGGGGCATGGCGGAGTGGTCGGGTGCGCCGATGTGGCTGATGCGGCTGGCCGACACCCCTGCGATCGGCGGCAAGAGCACGATCATGCGAGAGCTCTACCCCGACGCAAAAAGCAGTTCCATGCTGCCGCTGCCCGTCGGCTGGGAGCCCCACTGGACCTACGCGGAGATCGACGTCAAGCAGGAGCCCGCCCGGTGAAGATCGACGTGCACAACCATGTTCGCCAGGACAACGGCGCCATCATCCGCGCAGGGAATGCGTTGGGGATCGATCTTTTTTGCTGTGCGTTCGGGACGGCCGGACATGGGGACATCACCCGCGGGAACCCCGACATGGAAACCGTCCGGGCCGCCAACGACGAGGTCATGGCCGCCATGAAGGCGTACCCCGACCGGATTGCCGGCTGGTGTTACCTGAACCCGGGGCATCACCGCGAATCGCTCGACGAGATGGACCGCTGCATCCGCGACGGCGGGATGATCGGCGTGAAGCTCTACAACCAGTATCGCTACAACGAGCCGGTCCTGTTCCCCATCGTCGAGCGGTGCATCGAATGGGCCGTTCCCATCCTCGGCCACGCGGGCAAGCCCTGCCGCGAGGAGGACCGTCAGGCCCAGCCGCGGATCAGCAACGGCGAACACTTCGCCGACCTGGCCCGCCGCTATCCGGAGGCGATATTGATCGAGGGGCACATCTGCGGCGGGGGGGATTGGGAGTGGTCGCTCAAGGCCATCCGGGACGTGCCCAACGTCTGGCTCGACACAAGCGGGTCGGTCGTCGACGCGGGGGCCATCGACCGCTGCATTGCCACGCTCGGGCACAAGCGTCTGGTGTTCGGCACGGATATGAGCTACGAGGAGGGCGTGGGCAAGATCCTGGCCGCGGACCTGACCGACGACCAGCGCGAGGACGTCTGGTGGCGAAACGTCCGCGGGCTTCTCGATCGGAGACGCGTATGAAGCTGATCGACGTCAACGCCTCGGTAGGCCACTGGCCGTTCCGGGCCCTGCCCGATCGCACCGTCGACGATTTGCTGCGACAGATGGACCGGGCCGGCATCGACCAAGCCTGCGTGTGCTGCCAGCATGGGCTGTTCTACTGGGACGTGCAGCAAGCCAACGAGGAGCTGGCCCGAGATGTTGCCTCACATGGCGATCGGCTGGTCCCGATCGCCACGCTGAACCCGAACTACATCGCGTGCCAGGACGACCTGAAGCGATGCGTCGAGGTGCTTGGGTTCCGCGGCCTGCGGCTGTTCCCTCTGTACCACCGCTACGAGATGCACGTCGGGACGGGCCTGGAGCTGCTGAACGCGGCGGCCGACATGAACCTACCCACGCAGATACCAATTCGCGTGGTCGACCCGCGTCAGCGGCATTGGCTTGACGTGGACCGCATGTTGACGCTCGAGGAGATCGCCGACGCCGTCCGCGCCTGCCCGCAGGGCCGATACGTCGTCCTCGACCACCGCGGCGGTCCCACCGAATCGTTCCGCCAGATGTGTGACGAACTCGACGCCACCGTCTACTTCGACCTATCGCGCGAGCCCGTCGTCTTTGACGACCAAGGAAAGTCGCTGGTCGCGTCCGTCGGCGTCGACCGCCTCCTGTTCGGAACGGCCATGCTGCACAAGCCCCCGGAGGTCGCGTTGCTTCGGTTCAAGCACCTGTCCGTCGATGACGCACAACGCGAGCAGATCGCCTGCCAGAACGCGACCGACCTGCTGACCCCCTGAGCTGCTCATGGCAAAAAAAGAACCTGCCGGCGGTTCCCAGGTGACGCCGGCAGGTCCCCATCTCTGCGACCTACTGCATTGAATGCAATTCTCCCTCCGCCGATAACCCCAAGCGACAGGGGCAATACCCCCGGATCAGCTTGGGAAGGCTGCAGCAGGCCCAGATGCTCTGCCTACTGGCAAAGCATGTCGAGCGCCATGCAGACCTCGTCCGCAATGTCTGGCGCATACTGCTGTACGGCCGCGCAGATCTCAGCGGAGTAGCCGCAGAGCGCGTCGATGGCATCCTGACATCCGGCAAGATTGACCATCGCGACGCCCGTCAGCAGAACAGCGAGCTTCTTGTACATATCCGGCACCTCCCGATAGAAGTATCCCCGAAGCGAATCGAGGTCCTACGCCGGACATCGACCCGCTTCGTGTTCTCGCGCGCGATACTGATTCTCGAACGGCCGCCCACGCGGTCCGCCCGAAGGCTGCCTTGTTACGGCCAGATCAGGCTTCCCCGAACGCCAGCCAGGACCCTCCTTGTGTCCACACAGTTTGACCCAAAAGTCTCAGCCCGAATTGCCAACGGAAGGACGGCACATCCACAAGACACCGCCTGCCACCTCATCCCCTCACGAGCTTGCCTGGCCGGAGAAGAGGCATCAGATATGATACGGCGTGGGCAGCGCCTTTCCGTCCTCCTGGTCCTCTATAACTAAGCCTACCAGCCCCCCTCGGTGTTTGTCAAGATATGTCAAGAGAAAATTGTCCGGGTTCCCACGGTCCGATTCCCTCCCCGCTGCGGCATGCCTGGCCCGAAGCCGGCAGACGTGCAGGCCTCTGACTACTCCACCAGTTCGCCTAGCATCAGGACCCCGCCCACGCGCAAATACTTGCCATCGTAGGTCTTGGGATTGAAGCCTTTCTTGTGCCGCTCCCGGTTGACGACCGAGCTGCGATCCGGCTGCTCCGGGTGAATCTCCACCTTGACCGTGTGGACTTGGTCGGCGAGCCCGGCGGCGATGGGGCAGGTTCCGATCCGGTGATACGTGCAGTAACGGTCGAACCGGGGTCGCGGCGGGCTCGACGCGCCGTCCACCGTGCAGACGACCTGCCCACCGTTCGGGCCGAGCAGGTCGTACAGCCGAGCCGTCGTGCCCTTGAACTTGAACCGGATCGTCTCGCCCGGTTGGTTCGCCTCCCACATTTCCGGCATCCGGTTGCCGAACCGTTTCCCCAAACCGCGCTTCGGGTCCATCCGGCGCCAGCCCGAACTCAACATCCTGGGCTTCAAACAGATGAGTTTGGCGTGTTCCCAGTTGTCGGCGATGAACGGCACGCCGAGCTTGTGCGGGCCCGGACGGGCCGCCGGCATCATTCTGGTGACCGCCTCGGCGATCACGCGACGGTACACCTCGTGTCCGGCGTCGAGCGGGTGGACGCCGTCCTTGGAGAACAGGATCGTTCCCGGGTCTGTGGGCGGTTTCTTGCCTTCTCGCGTGTCGAACTGGAGCTTGCCGTCGCGGGCGAGCTGTGCGATGCGGAGCGCCACGTTGATCGAGGGGATCCCGTAGTGGTCGGCCAACAGCTCGTCGGACGACATCGACCGCGGGCACAGGCCGCGATCAAGGTCCTTCTCGAAACCCACGCGGAACGTGTAGATGTAGCAGATGTCGATCGTGGGATCCCGCCACCACGTCTGTCGGACGATGCCCTCCATGCCGCGCCAGATGTTCTCCGGGGACGCGCCCCCGTCGTTGACGGCGAACTCGACGAAGAGCAGATCGGGCTTGTGGTCCAGCACGTCCTGCTTCAGCCGGAACACGCCGAGATCCGACCCGGTCCCGCCGATGGCGGCGTGGATCTGGCTGACCTCGGCTTGCGGGAACGTCTCGCGGAACCAGTTCAGTGTCTTGGGCCGCCAGCCGTTCTGGGCCGTGATGCTCCCGCCGAGGTAGGCGATGCGGACCGCCTTGCCGCCTTTCAGCTTCGTCAGGACGTTCCCCAGTCCGTCGCGAACGCGGAACGGTACGGCCGGCACCTGCTGGTACTTGGGGGCCCCGGGCTTCCCAGTCGCAGCCGCGCCTTCGCCCCGGGCCGTCGTGCCCGCGAGCGTGATGGCGAGAGCAAACATTACAAGAGCCGATCGTTTCGTCCGGTGCATGCGTTTCTCCTCAAGCTGAACGTCCCTGCATGGGACCGCGCCACTGTAGCATGGGCGTCTCGCCCGTGACTGGGGTCTGGCGACGGGCGTCTCGCCCGTGAAGGTCCGCGGGCAAGATGCCACGTGCCCGCCGTAGGTCCAGCGCCCGATCCCGCACGATCGTTAGGTTTGCCACCACGCGTATTTGCCGCCGCTGCGCGGTGGGACCTGATGCCGGTCACGGCGTTATCCGATGGGTCGGCAGCCGAGTCAAGGCCCGAATTCCCTGGGCGGAGGCGATCAAGACGTCTATCAGCATGTGGCTTCGGGGCCTGCTGGGGTCCCTCTCCACGCCGATCTTGAACCCGAACGACCTTGGGCGACTATAATGGGTAATGTCCTGTAACAGGCGGCGGGCCACCACCGAAGCACGATGGAGGTGGGCGAAACATGCAGTCCGGGAAGAACAGGCCCAAGACCTTGAAGGCACTGCGCGACAGCGGTTGGGGCTCCAAGACCGTCAAGCGCGAGCTGTACGACAACTTCCTGAGGATGCTCCGCGACGGAGAGGCCCTGTTTCCGGGCATCATCGGGTACGACGACACCGTGATCCCCGAGATCAACATCGGTCTGATCGCCCAGCACGACATGCTGTTCCTGGGGGAGAAGGGTCAGGCCAAGAGCCGCCTGATGCGGCTGCTGGTGCGGTTCCTCGACGAGGAGATTCCCTACCTCGACATCCCCGGTTGCGCCGTCCACGAGGACCCCTATCGCCCGATCACGTCGGAGGGTCGACGGTTCGTGGCCGATCGGTCCGAAGACGACGTGCCGATCGCGTGGTGGCCGCGCGAGGACCGCTACGCCGAGCGGCTGAGCCCGGGCACGAAGTTCGCCGACATCATCGGCGAGATCGACCCGGCCAAGCTGGCCGGTGGGACGAGCATGTCGGCCGAGGACGCCCTCCACTTCGGGCTGATCCCGCGGATGCACCGCGGCATCTTCGCGATGAACGAGCTGCCCGAGCTCGACGAGCTGGTCCAGGTCGGGCTGTTCAACATCCTCGAGGAGCGCGACGTCCAGATCCGCGGGTACCCGATCCGGTTCGACATCGACGTGCTGATCCTGTTCAGCGCCAACCCGGCCACGTACAACCGCAGCGGCAAGGTCATCCCGCAGCTCAAGGACCGGATCGGGACGCTCGTCCACACCCACTACCCCCGCCGCCGCGAGGTGGGCATCGAGATCATGGAGCAGGAGGCCGGCATCGAGCTCGACGGCGAGCTGCCCGTCGTGGTCCCGCCGTTCATGCGGGAGATCGTCGAGCAGATGAGCATGGCGGCCCGGAAGAGCAAGTACGTCGACCAGCAGTCGGGCGTCAGCGCCCGGTTCAGCATCGCCAACTACCGCACGATGATCGCCAGCGCCCGGCAGCGGGCCGCCCGGCTGGGCGAGATCCCCGCCGTCCCGCGGATCAGCGACCTGGCCCACTGCTACGCCTCGTCGATGGGCAAGCTCGAGCTGGACATGATGGGCAGCCACCAGATGACCGAGCAGCAGGTCCTCGAGGCGATCCAGGCCGAGGCCATCAAGACCGTGTTCGAGGAATACGTCGACCGGCACGGCCTGGCCGAGATCGCCGAGATCTTCGGCCAGGGCGTCAAGATCGAGGTCAGCGACCTGCTGCCCAGCTCGCACTACGAAGCCCGGCTCAAGCGCGTCCCGCCCGCATGGGAAAAGGCCTTCGAGGTCAACCCCGCCCAAGACCCCGCCGTCCGCGCCGCCTGCGTAGAATTCGTCCTAGCCGGCCTCTACGTCACCGACACCATCTCCCGCTCGCAGCATCATGGGAGGATTACGTACGAGTTCTAGCACCGTGGGCGCGGCCCGATCCCGCGACGAGCACGCAGGACCACAAGGAAGTGAGCCCACAAGAAAGTAAGCCCAACCCCGTCCGCGCGCCATCGCTTACCTTGGGCGGGAAAAGTAGAATGTCCCCTTTTTCTTGGCCAGAACTTCCTGTTCTGTGGCCCTCTGCCATACAAGCACGCCGTACCGTCCTTCCGCGAACCGTGAGCTGGTGACCAATGTCTTGCCGTCGGGTGAGAAGGCCAGTCCGAGAACCCAATCCACTCCGAGTGCCTGGAACGTGCATCGCGCTTGCCCGGTGACCACGTCCCAGAGCCTGGTATTCCCGGCGTCACCTCCTGAAGCCAGCGTTTCGCCATCCGGTGAGAAGGCCAGAGAACAGACCACCCACTTATGGCCCCTCAGGTTGATTCGCTCCTCCGTTGTTGCGACGTCCCACAACTTCAGCTCCACGGGTTGGTCCTGCGATTGCTCCCGCAGCCAGCCCCCCGTTGCCAATGTCTTGCCATCCGGGGAGAACGCCAGCGACAGAACCCAGTTCGTGTGTCCCTTCAGCGTGGCGTGCTCGGCCCACGTACGCGTATCCCAGAGCCTTACGGTCCTATCGCTGCTCCCTGTAGCCAGCAGCTTTCCGTCTGGGCTAAACGCAGCAGCGTTGATCCTGGCTGAATGCCCGGAGAGCGTGAGTTTCTCCCGGCGGGTTCTGGGATCCCAAACCTTGACGGTCTTGTCTCTGCTTGCGGAGATCAGACTCCTCCCGTCTGGAGAGAAGGCCACCGCATACACCTTCGTGCCGTGCTTCCCAAGCGTTGCCTGTTTCTGCCCCGTGGCCACGTCCCAGAGACTCATCGTGTCGGCGCGAGCCATCGCGAGCGTCTTTCCGTTGGGAGAGAACGCCACGGCGTTCACCCATTCCCCCCGCAAGAAATTCCCGGGAGCCCCCAGCGTAGCACGACACTGCCCTGTGGCTGGGTCCCAAAACGTTGCCGTCCCGTCCCTGCTGCCTGTCACCAGGGTCTTGCCGTTCGTGGAGAAAGCCAACGAACCGATTTCCTGTTCGTGTCGCCCCAGACGTACGGGTCTATATCTCTTGCTCGGATCCCAAAGCTTGACCGTCCCGTCGGTACAGGTGCTGGCCAATCGCTGCCCGTCCGGGCTGAACGCGACGCCCTTCACCACTCCCGTGTGTCCCAGAAGCGTGTCCCGTTCATGCCGCCTGACCGCATCCCACAGACAGATACTCGAAAAATGGGTGCCGACCGCCAAAGTCCTCCCGTCGGGCGAGAACGCGAACGACCATGCCGCATGCATCTTGAGCGAAGCGCGTTTCTGGCCCGTACTGGGGTCCCACAGGTTCAGGGTGTTGTCCCAACCTGACACCAGCAACGTCTTGCCGTCGGGCGAGAACGCCAGACAACCGACGAGCACGTCATGCCTCAGCGTAGACCGGTGTCGTAGCGCCCACGCCCGCGTCCCCTTCTCGGAGGATTGAGGGTCTCGTCCGACGACGTCCCACAGCTTCACCGTCTTGTCCCAGCTTCCCACTGCCAGTAGTTCGCCATCCGGCGAGAATGCCAGCGAGGAGATCGCGCCGGTCTTGTGCGAGTCCCACTGCCGCTGTGTGGCCACCTCCCAGACCCTCACCATGCCCGGTCTCTGGGGAATCGTCTCTCGATAGTGGAGGCTTAGATCCCCTTCCCCGGTCGCCAGGGCCTTACCATCGGGAGAGAACGCCAGGCTCGCTACCGGCTCGGTGTGACCTCTGAACGTGGTTCGGCACTCTCCTGTGGTCACGTCCCACAGTCTGACCGTAAGGTCTTCGCTTGCCGACGCCAGTCGCTTGCCATCAGGCGAAAACGCTACCGAAGTCACCGCATCCGTGTGTCCAACCAACGCACCCACCGCCCGACCCGTGGCCGCGTCCCACAGTCTCAGCCTTTCCTTTTCACCGCCGCCCCCGCCACTGACAAGGTGCTTCCCGTCCGGCGAGAACGCCACACATCTGGCCCCACGGGAATGGGCCTCAATGGTGAGCTCATCGCTGTGCATCTGTCGCCAGAGGTAGTACCACTCGAACCCTCGCAGATCTTCCTGGCCCGCCAGAGGGCGGTGCTTCTCCAGCAGGCCCTTGACCTGGACGTGGTTCCACCGCTTCGTTGCCTCCATGGCTAGATTCATGTGGGCGGCATACGCATGTCGCCGAGCCATCAACTCTCGTTGCTCGGCGAGCGCCCGCTGGGCCCGCTCGGCGTTCCGGGCCTCGCCCGTGGTCCGTTCGGCCAGAATCGCGCGGTCGCGCTCCCGCGCGAGCCGGGCGGACTGAGCCACCACGGTGATCGCGAACGCGATCACCGACAGGAAGACCACAGCCGCCGCCAACACTGCCGCGCGGTACCGGGCCAGGTTCTTCTTGAGGACGTACCATCCGCTGTCGGCCTTGGCCTCGATCGGGCGACCGGCGAGATAGCGTCCGATGTCGGTGGCCAGGGCGTCGGCAGAGGGGTATCGGCGATCTGAATCCTTGGCTAGCGCTTTCAGAATGATCGTGTCGAGCTCGTCGTCAAGCTGAGGGTTGTGCTGCGAGGGCCGCTTCGGCTCGGCTTCGGCGATGTTCTTGAGCACCTGTGAAATGGCCCCGTCGGTGGGGTAGGGACGGCAGCCTGTCAGGGTTTCGTACAGGATGACGCCCAGCGCGTAGACGTCGGTACGCGTGTCGACGCGGTCTGGTTGGCCGGAAGCCTGTTCCGGTGAAGCATAGGCGAGCGTCCCGAAGAACTCGCCGGTCTGTGTGGCCAGGCTGTCCGGCCCGGCCAGGGCATCGGCCGTGGGTTTGGCCAATCCGAAATCCAGGACGTGGGGCTCGCCGTCCGCATCGGCGAGGATGTTGCCCGGTTTGAGGTCGCGGTGGATCACGCCACGCTGGTGGGCATGGGCGACGGCCCGGCAGGTCTTGGCGAACAGACCCAGTGTCTCGCGCACGGGCAGGTGGTTGGCGACGACGTAGTCGGTCAGGGGCAGGCCCTCGACGTACTCCATGGCGAAGCAGTGCTGGCCGTCGCCCTGCCGGCTGTCGTAGAGCCGCACGATGTTGGGGTGCTCGAGTGTCGCGACGAGTTCGATCTCCCGCTCGAACCTGCGTTCCTGGCGACGGGAGGCGTAAGGACCATGCAGCATGAGCTTGAGAGCAACCGTTCGGTTGGCGGATTCCTGAATCGCCTTGTACACGACGCCCTGGGCCCCGCGGTGGACTTCCTCGAGGATCTGGTAGCCATCAATCTGGGGGGCGTCAGGCCCAGCAGCGGGAGCGTCGAGGACCTCGGTGGGGGTCGCTTGACTGTCGCCGGGCTCGGACAACGGTGTGGTCAAGGCCTCTCGCGCGAATTCGGCCCCGAACGCGCGGCATGCATCAAACATCGCCAGGTGATTTCGCACCTGCTCGAAGCGCTCGCGGCACGTCGGACAAGACTGCAAGTGGTCACTGGCCGAGGAACCGGACGCACTGCCACTGCCCGTGGCATGTTGCTCCAGCTCCTCAAAGCTCAGGCAGGCAGACATGGCCCCAACCCGATTCTATGCGACGTTTTCGAGCTCCGCCTGGATACTGCACATGAAGGCGAGGATGCGGTGCTTGGCATGGTAGACCACATGCTGAGAGACATCCATGGCCTGCGTGATCCGCTCGACGCTTTGCTCCTCGATCATCAGCCGCTTGAAGACCTCCACGTCGCGCGCACTGAAATGGCCGGCCGCCCGACGCAGGCACTCGCGAACGATGTGCGCCTGCCATTGCTCTTCCCAGATCGCCGTCAGCGGCTCCGGATCGCGCACGAGCTGCAGTACGGCTTCGAGGCTGCTCCGCTGACTGACCGGCAGCGGCTGCCTGGCCTTCTCCTTGTACAGTCTGGCGATTTCGTTCCGGGCCATCCCTCGCAGCCAGTGTCGGAACCGCCCCTTGTCGCGATCGTACTTGCCTTCCCTGTAGGCCTTGCAGAAGGCGATCAGCGTCCGCTGGGCGGCCTCCTCGGCGTCCGCCAGGTCGAGCCCCAGACGTCGCGCGAATCCGATCAGCATCCCCCGGTAGCGAGCATCAAACCGTTCCCAGGCTACTTGATCCGTCGGGTCCTCCAACCTGGCGAGCAATGTCAGACTGGTCCGTGACGAAGACACTATGACAGTCCTTCCAGGACAATGACACGTTTACATTCTACATGACCTGCTCATCGAGTTCCTGCCCAACCTGCTCGAGGCGCTATTCCTCAGGGATTCCATGACGAATATAAGTCCCTGTATTCACAAGGCTTGCCCTGGACTTCCAGGCCATCCTTCCCCCCAACCCGTAAGATTCCGGGAGTTTCGTGGCAGATTCTCGCCCGTCGCGGGGGATAACAGTACGAGTGTAACGAGACTGTGGGAATCTGTGACAACCTGTTAGGGGAGTTCAGATGTATCGAGCCGATCGTCTCAGGTCAAGCAGGGCTGTGGATTCCGTCCGGCGTGACGGACTGTTTCAGACGGGTGTATCGGTGTTGGGGATCATCGGAATCCTCTACGCCTTTGGCTGCATGGCGCCCGGCAATTCGGGCCTCGGCTACTACCTCACTGTCGGGACGATCGGCAATGGTACGGTCTCACCCGGAAGTGGTCGGCGGGACGGGGGCGAAGAGGTCGTTCTCGCCGCGACGCCCGACCCGGGCTGGCGGTTCGTCGAGTGGTATGGCCAGGGAACCGCTTCGGGCGACACCTACACGATCACCATGGACAACAACCAGACCGTCACCGCCGTATTCGAAGAAGAGGATGCGGAGTATACGCTGACGGTTAACGTTCAGGGCAGCGGCAAGGTCACGCCGAACGGCGGCAAGTACAAGGACGGGGCGAAAGTCACGCTCACGCCCGAGGCCAACCCGGGCTGGCAGTTCGACCACTGGGAAGGCGAGGTCAAGGGCAACGTGGTCACGATGGACAAGGACCAGACCGTCACCGCCGTCTTCTCGAACATCGCGGGCCACTCGTTAACGATCAAGACCGTTGGGGGTGGGCGCGCCGAGAGGATCGGAGGCGAGCCGCCTGATGCACACGGGTTCTACAAGGACGGCGACCGAGTGCAACTCAAGGCCACCAAGGACGCGGGCTCCGACTACGAGTTTCATCACTGGGAAGGTGACCTGACCGGCAAGACAAACCCGGACTGGGTCACGATGGACGGCGACAAGACCGTCTGGGCCATCTTCGAACTCAAGACGGTTACGCTGACGATCACGCAGACGCAGGGCGGCACGGTGTCGGCGACCCCCGTTGGCGATCCGCCGGGGACGTACGTGATCGACACGTTTGTCAGGGTGACGGCCGTGCCTGATAACGGCTGGAAGTTCAATGGTTGGCAGGGCGCTCTTGCCGGGCAAGGCGGTACCTCTCCCGGTCTGACGATGGACACCGACAAGGCCGTCAACGCGGTCTTCGTGCAAGAGCCGGTGGTGCGCTACACGCTGACGGTCTCCATCGTGAACCCGGCCGGCGGGACGGTCACTCCCATGAGCGGCACCTACGACGAGGGGACGAGCGTGACGCTGAAGGCCACGCGGACTCCGGGTTGGCGGTTCGTGGGCTACTCGGGCGACGAGGCCAGCTCGTTTGACGAGCTCTCGTTCACGATGAACGCGGACAAGAACATCACGGCTACGTTCACGCCGATCCAGGTCAACCTGACCGTCAACGTTACGGGGCAGGGCAGCGTGGACCCGAACTCCGGGCTGTACGACGCGGGAAGCGCCGTCACGCTGACGCCCACCCCGGAGGCGGGATGGCAGTTCGACCACTGGGAGGGCGACCTGACCGGCAACGACGACCCGGCCGTTATCACGATGAACAACCACATGACGATCACGGCAGTGTTCGTTGAGGCCGGCCAGACGGCCATCGCCTGGCGGGCCGTTTATGACATGGTGTTCGATGCGGAAGATACCGGGGGCTACTCGATCAGCCACGTCACCCTGTGCGGCGACGGGACCAAGCTGGCCGTTGCACTGTATAGCGGTTCGGAGACACCCCCGCGCAAGGTGGTCGTGATGAACGTAGATGGGTCGAATCAGACCACCTACGTTCCGACGAACGACCACGGCATTACGGCGCTGACGATGAGCAAGGACGGCTCGCGGACCTTCGTCGCCAAGAAGTGGGAGTTGTTCAAGCTCGAGGGCGGGACCACGACCGAGCTGGAGGCCGTGGGGGATTTCTCGTGGCCTTGGTGGCACACCGGACCGCAGAGCATCCAGGCCACCGAAGATGGACAGACCGTCTACTTTTGGACCGGCAGAGATGTGTGGAAGATCTCCCACGACGGGACCGGTCTGGCAAACGTGATCGACGACGCGGCCTACAGGGTGAGCGACTTCTCGGTTTCGGGTGACGGGAGCGTCGTGGCGTTCTTGGCTGGGGTGGAGGCCAAGGATAGGGAGATCCACGTTCTCAACGCCGGAACCTTCAGCCAGCTGACCAGCGACGGCGACACGGACACCAAGACCAGGGTGATCATCAGTCGCGACGGATCGACCATCGTGTATGACAGTTGGAACGCAAACGACGTCTACAGAGCCATTGACGCCGACGGGAGCAACCCACGTGACATCTGCAAGGCCGATCACAACTTCGGCGGATGGGACCTGACGCGCGACGGGTCGAAGATGTTCTACAACGACATGTCCGGCAACAACGGCCGGCTCGTCAACACTGACGGTTCCGGCGTCTTCAACGTGATGCCCGAGAATCTGCTCACGGTGTTTGGGTTCGCGCGTATCAGCGCGGATGGCTCGCGGGTCTGCTTCACGCGGCACTCAGGTTACTACTTGGACCAGGTCTACGTCGGGTACCTGAACCAGACGGGTGTCGTGCCCGGCCAGCCGGTCATCAACTCGGTGTCGTACGGTCCCCCGACCGCGCCCAAGAACGCTGCAGGCACCCCGATCCTGTCAGTGATCGATCTCACTGCGCCTCAGGGGGTGAGCGAGACCAGTGTGCGGGAGCTCTCGAACGGCCAGCGGGCGAGCGGTACCTGGCCGCTCGCGGTGTGGAGCGGGCCGAGGGACGACGGCGATGGCCCGGACGTTACGGCCGGCGACGGCATCTACACCGTCGAGTATCGTACCGAGAGCACGGCGAGCGACTACGACGAGCTGACCGTGCGCTTCGGCGTGAAGGATACGGCTAACACCGTGACAGTGGTGGATACGGTCGTGCCGTTCGAGGAGTGAGTTCCGGGGACACCCCACCTGAGTAGGAGGAAAATGGTCAGGCGGGTGCATGACCGTACCCGCACGCCAAAACGGGGTTCTCAGCACGGAAGACGAAGTCGGTCTGCGTTCGAGAGGCGACCGGCACGGGTTGGCCGAGATCGCCGAGATCTTCGGCCAGGGCGTCAAGATCGAGGTCGGCGACATGTTGCCGAGTTCGCACGACGAAGCCCGGCTCAAGCGCGTCCCGCCGGCGTGGGAAGGAGAAGGCACCGATGTGGATACAGATGCCCTCTTCCTTGGCCGCCTCGACGGCCGACTCGGCCGCAGACGTAGGCGCGATCGAGCGGCCCTGGTAGTGGCTACACGGGTATCTCGCCATGGCGGTGCAGACGATGCTCTCTGCTGCACAGACCTTGAACTGATCGATGCGGAAGTTGTCCAGCCGAGAGGCGTTCGGCGTCAGGACGATCTCGGCGCCCTTGAGCATGAGAATCCGGGCGCTTTCGGGTTGCCCCCGATCGAGCCCTTCCCGCCAGGCTAGAGCAGCGGCGAGGCGATTCTGGCCATTCCCAGCCCCAGCGTCTGGATAAAGGACGCATTGGCTAGTTCCTTTCGCGTCACGCAGCGGGACGTTCTGCGCAGTGCCTCGAAGTCGTTGTAGAGTTCGACCGCCAGATCGGAGGAGTACAGGACGGCCGTGGCCTCGAAGCTCAGGCGGAAGCTGCGCTCATCCATGTTGGCGGAGCCGACCATCGCCCAAGTCTGGTCGATGACCATCACCTTCGAATGCAACACGGTGTGGTCCTCTTCGTAGATCTCCGCGCCGGCGGAGATCAGCTCCTCATAGAAGCTCCTGCCTGCCCAGAGGACCACGCGATGGTCGGTGCAGGAAGGCACGATGAAGCGTACGTTGACGCCCCGGTAGCAGGCCGCCTGGAAGGCCAGCACCATCGCGGCGTCCGGCACGAAGTAGGGAGTGATCACGGAGATGGACTTCTCCGCCGCGGTGACCGCTGCGAACAGTAGATGGTGCATGACGTGAACGCGCCGGTCAGGCCCCGATGGGACGATCTGTACGATGTGATCGCCGGAACCCTCGGCGAGGGGGAAGTACTCATTGGCCACCACATCTTCCTTGGTCGTGTAGTGCCAGTCTTCAGCGAAGATCTCTTGCAGATGATGCACGCCCGGTCCAGTAATCCGAAGGTGTGTGTCGCGCCAAGGGCCGTATCGGGCGAGGCGTCCGCGGTACTCATCGCCAATGTTCTGGCTCCCCGTAAAGCCGAGGCGGCCGTCCAGGATGGCGATCTTGCGATGGTTTCGATAGTTCACGTGCCATCGCCCGCGCCATGGGATGACGGGCATCGCGAAGGCCACCTTGACGCCGGCTTCACGCATCGGGCGGACGAAACTCCGCGGCATGCGCCAGCAGCCGATGAAGTCCAGCAGCACGCGGACTTCCACGCCCTCGCGCGACTTGGCGATCAGCAGGTCCCGAATCGCCGTGCCGGTTTCGTCCGCCTGGAAGATGTAGTACTCCATATGGATGTGAGACACGGCCGATTTGATCGCCAATTGAAGCGCCAAGAAGGTCTGCTCGGCGTCGTGGTAGATATGGACGTCGTTGTCCCGCGTGGCGGCATGAGCGCCGAGTCGTTCGGCCAACCTGACGAGTCTGCCCGGGCCCGACCCCAGCTGCTCTGATAGGTCCTTAGCATGGACGGAACGGAGGGCCTGGGCCTGCTCGGCCAGGGATCCCGCCAGGGACTTGCGTCGTCGTCTTCGCCTTCGTCGATGCCATCTCTTGCGCGGCTCGCCGAACACCAGGAAGAGCAAGAGGCCCAATCCGGGCAGGAGCAGCATCGCGAGGATCCAGGCAAGCATTGCCCGGGGCTCTCGTGGACGCCTCAGGATAACGACGATCACGATCAGGACGGCAAGTTCCTGGAGGATCAGGACTGCGGTCCAGATGGACGTGGCCATGATGGGCCCTCGTGCCCCATTCGATCGACCCCTCGTAGGAGGGATGGGATCGGCAGGAGTATAGCATGTGCCCGGGCCTTTTCCCCAATCGTATCAAGGATCGCCTCCCACAACGGCCGGCCCGGGCGAGCCTTGGCCAACACGACGATGTCGTCCAGGAGTCCTTGGGGAACTTCGGGCATCGTGGAATCCTCGCTCCGAGCTGCGAGCGGATGGCGAGAGGTCGGGGATGGGGAACAGCCGACCCAGTCCAGCTGAGCCCACGACGACCAAGACAGCCTGAGCGCACGCAGAGGCAAAAAGAGCGTCAGGAATCAACGGTACTGCCGTCGGCAATGCTTGCCGTTTCATTCGTCTACGTCTTGCGTAGTTGCGCTCGTAGCTGATCGCGTGGACGTTGCATCAGTGGGTAGCGATGCGGGCGACGCTTCAGGACACGCGGTTCAGCCCGGCCTGGGCGGTTGGCAACCTCATTGGCAGCGATGTGCGCCAGCGTTGTGGTGTGCATCGCACGCGCGTTGGGCTGAAGGGAAACGGCTTCGTCTGAAGTGAACCGCAGAAGGGACAGCGAGCAGCTGACACGTTCTCCTCGTACAATGCCGGGCGAGGAGGAATCCGATGAGATGCTGGGATTCGGACGAAGTCGAGACTTCGCGCTTGGCCTTCTGGTGCTTGGGATGGTTGGTCGGATGCCTGATGATGGCGCAGACAGCCTGGGCATCTTCCGGTGACCAACGCCCGCAGCAGCATACCGCGGACGCCGCCGTTTCCGATGGGGCCTCGCCGGCGAGTTCTCGTCCCTCTGACGCTCGGCTTTGGGACCGCGAGCCGCCGTTGTGGACGCTCGCGCAGAAGGTCACGCTCTCACATCCAGTGCCCGCCGCCGACCCGCAACCCGTGGGGACCTGGTTCGATGGCACGGCCCCGGATCTGTGCACGCACAAGCTGAGGATCTCGCTTTGGGGGCCTCCGACCGATCTCACGCTCAGCGTCAACAAGACGGACGTGTGGGACCGACGGCGGTTCCAGGAACCGGTGATCACGCTGCAGCAGATCCGTGAGATGATCCGAAAGGGCCGCAAGCCTGGCAGGCACTACGCTGGCTGGCGGGCGTACGACTTCCCCTGTGCCAAGCCCGTGGGCCAAATCATCGTGCGCTGCCCCGACCTGGCGGGTGCTGCACCACCAACGGCTGTCACGCACTGTGACAGCGGAGCCAGGAGGATCACCGTGCAACAAGGCAACGCCCGTGCGACGCTCACCTACCTGCCGATGATGACACGAAACATGATCGCCGTCGCATGCGACTACACGGGGCTGCAGAGCCCGGTCTCCGCGCGCCTTTACAGACACCGGGACACGCAGGTTCAAGGCAAATCACTGTCAGCCTACGGCGGGCCGGAGCCTCAGCCTTTCAAAGGCTATGACTACTCGAAGGACAAGGGCAACGGCCCGATGGACCCCCCGACCAGCGGAAGCGACGGACGCTTCTTCTGGATTCGGCAGCGGCTCCCCGCAGAGAAAACGTTTCCCGACGGATTCGAATACGCGATGGTCGGGTGCGTCGTTGGGCCGAAGGTCACCCTCGAAACCGCAGATGGCCAACGCGGACTGGGAACGCCGCCGTATCCAAACGCCAAGCAGCAAGAATGCGTTGACCAGAAGGGACAATGGCGGGCCCTGCTGCCGACCTACCAGGCGATTCGCCAGGCCACGGGCTCAGCGTCGACGGCGTCTATGCGTTGTTCGCCCGACGGACGGCTGCGGTTCACCTTGCTGACGTCGATCGTGACCAGCGCGGAGGCCCCGGATCCCCTGGCCGAAGCAAAGGCGCGTCTCGCCAAGGCGGCAGAGGAGGGATTCGCGGCACTCCTCACCGAGAACACTGGGTGGTACAAGCAGCTCTACCAGAAGCGCGAAAAGGGGCGCGTGTACAAGGGCGATTCGCAGTTCGCTCGGAGCTGCATCCCCGAGGTCTTCCGGTCGTGGGTATGCCCACATTCTCAATACTGTTCGCCTGACCCGACCCGGTATGAGGCCACCCGAAGCTACTGCTACATGGAACAGGACTGGTCTCCGTGGCACGGCCTGCCCTGCTACAACGAACTGTACTACACGGCCATGCACGTCCAGAACCGAAGCGACAGACTCCGCTACTACTACAAGTTGGTGGAGATGTGGCTGCCGGCCTGCAGGAAGAACGCACGCGAGGTCTTCAACCTGCCCGGAGCGCTCATCCAGCACGGATACCTGCCGCCTATCAAGCCCGACGAATACGCCCACACGATCTCGACCTGGGAGTTCTGCATGGAGATCCCCGCGCAGGTTCTCAAGCTGCTCTGGGATCGCTACGACTACGGCGGCGACGAGCAGTTTCTTTCAGACGTAGCGTACCCGGCGATGCGAGAGACCGCGATCTTCTATTCCCACTATGCCACACTGGGGCAGGACGGCTGTTACCACGTGATCCCGACGGTCTCGGCCGAACACTGGGGGTGGACGAAGAACTTCGAGCGCAACCGCGATTCGGCGTCGGCCCTGTGCATGTTCAAGTGGCTGCTCAACACGACGGCCGACGCGTCAGAGATCCTGGGACGGGACGCGGAACTCCGCGGTCGATGGCGCGAGGTCGCCAGCAAGATGGCGCCCTATCCCACGCACGAGACATCGGAGGGCCCGGTCTTCACCGACGTGGTCGGCGTGGATCCGATCGGCGTCGCCTACAACTGGTTCGCCGGCTTCACCCCGACGCTGCTGGCGGACGAGATCAACCTCGATTCTGCTCGCGAGCGAAAGGAGATCATGCTGCGCACGGCCCGCCTCGTGAAGGGATGGGCCGTCGGTCAGGTGGGACCCCTTCTGGGAACGGTCAAGGGCATCGGGCCGGAGCAGCTTATCAACTCCCGTAGTGGGCGGATTCACCTCTTCCCGGCCATTCCGCCTCAGGCGACCATCGCGTTTAGAGACATGCAAGCACGAGGTGGATTCGAGGTATCCGCCGAGTGCGTTCGGGGCCGGGTGACGTACGTTCAGTTGCGTGCCCGGCGCGCGGTCCCCTGCCGGCTGATGAACCCTTGGCCTGGACAGGCCGTTGCGATCTATGATACCGCCACGCAACAGCGCATTGCGCATAAGACTGACAACGCGCAAGGTGAATGCGTAACCTTCCCGGCAAGGAAAGGACACGCCTACAGCGTGCAGAGGGAATAGAGGTGTCAGGAACGAATGGGACTGCCGTCGCCAGTTCTTTCCATGCAGTGCGTTTACGTTTTTCCTAGTTCCGCTGGCGCATTGCATTATTGGGTGGTAAATCGCGTAAATCTAAAATCGGGGACTAAAATCGGTAAAATCGGGGCCAGTCACCTATTTGTTGACGTCGCGTGTGACAGGCTGGTAAATCGGTAAATCGGTAAATCGGGTAAATCGGGGACAGTCACCTATTTGTTGACGTCGCGTGTGACAGGCTGTAGGATGCCGGGATGCCACTGGCGCGAATTGTGTTGCCCGGTGTCCCGCACCATATTATGCAGCGCGGGAACAACCGACAGGACGTCTTCTTCGTTGATGACGATCGACAGGTCTGCCTGAACCTGCTCGCTCAGCACTCGGAACGCTTCGGGCTGAAGCTGTTGGGCTATTGCCTGATGACCAATCACGTCCATCTGATTGCCACGCCGTCTGCCGAGGAATCGCTGGCCAAGGCCATCGGGTGGACCCACTTCCGCTACACGCAGTACGTCAACAGGCTTCATCGGCGAAGCGGGCATTTGTGGCAGAACCGCTTCTATTCGTGTGCGCTGGATGACATTCATTTGTGGTGTGCGATGTGCTACGTCGAGCGGAATGCGGTCCGGGCCAAGCTGGCGCGGTCGGCCTGGGAATATGCGTGGTCGAGCGCGGCGGCGCACACGGGCGGTCGGGATGCGAGCGCCCTGCTGGACCTGGATGCGTGGGCGGGGGAATGGGCGTCTGGCAAGTGGCGGGCCGAGTTGAAGCGTCCGGAGGACGAGGCGTTGATCTCGCGGTTACGCCTGAGCACACATCGGGGGCGTCCGCTGGGCAGCGACCGCTTCCTGAGCAAACTGGAGCGCCGTCTGGGCCGGCGGCTGCGTCCCCTGCCCGTGGGGCGCCCGAAGCGCGCGAGGAAGGAGAAGCGGTCGCCGGAGGAGGTCAGGGGGCGGCGAATAATGAGTGACTGCCCGCTGTTTTTCCTGTTTCTCTGTTTTCTGTTTCGCTGTTTCGCGCCGTTTCGTTTTCTTGTTTCTCGTTTCTCCGTGCCCGCGGCGTCTGGAGGCCCGGATGTGCAAAGACTGTGCACAGGATGAAGACGAGGGCCGACAGGAACTCGTCGATGCGCTTCGCGAAGCGCATGAGCGCGTTTTGGAGTTGGAGTCGCAGCTTGCCGAATACAAGTGGATTGCGGAAGCCCTTCGTAGACGTACGAGGGACCTGAGCGAACGCGTCAAGGAACTCGATTGCCTGTTTTCGATTTCAGACTGTCTCCGCGATCGTAGCAGGGGCCTCAAGGAGGTCCTGGACCGCGTCGTGAATCTTGTGCCGAAGGGATACCAGTATCCGGATCGGACGTGTGCCTGCATTACCTTGTCAGGCCAGACGTTCCGCTCACGAGGCTTTTGCCAGACGGCTCACTGCCAATCCGCGGAGATTCACGCCGGCGGGAGGCCAATCGGCGCTATCCTGGTGACCGTTTCGCCTCCCACCAGCTCAGGTGACGAACCGATCTTCCTGGCCGAAGAGCATGCCCTTCTGGATGCCCTTGCTGTTTGGGTTGGAGAGATCGTGGAGCAGTGCGAATAGATAATTTTAATTGTTTAATTGGGGACAGTCACCTATTCATTGACGTGGCGTGTGACAGGCTGTAGGATGCCGGGATGCCACGGATAGCGCGAATCGTGTTGCCCGGCGTCCCGCACCACATCACACAGCGCGGGAACAACCGACAGGACGTCTTCTTCGTTGATGACGATCGACAGGTCTACCTGAACCTGCTCGCTCAGCACTCGGAACGCTTTGGGCTGAAGGTGCTGGGTTATTGCCTCATGACCAATCACGTCCATCTGATTGCCACGCCGTCTGCCGAGGAATCGCTGGCCAAGGCCATTGGGCGGACCCACTTCCGCTACACGCAGTACGTCAACAGGCTTCATCGGCGAAGCGGGCATCTCTGGCAGAACCGCTTCTACTCGTGTGCGCTGGATGACGTTCACTTGTGGTGTGCGATGTGCTACGTCGAGCGGAATCCGGTCCGGGCCAAGCTGGCGCGGTCGGCCTGGGAATATGCGTGGTCGAGCGCGGCGGCGCACACGGGCGGCCCGGATACGAGCGGACTGCTGGACCTGGATGCGTGGGCGGGGGAATGGGCGTCTGGCAAGTGGCGGGCCGAGTTGAAGCGTCCGGAAGACGAGGCATCGATTTCGCGGTTACGCCTGAGCACACATCGGGGGCGTCCGTTGGGCAGCGACAGTTTCCTGAGCAAACTGGAGCGCCGTCTGGGCCGGCGGCTGCGTCCCCTGCCCGTGGGGCGCCCGAAGCACACGTGGAAGAAGAAGCGGTCACGGGAGGAGGGTAGGGACGTCAAATAATAGGTGACTGTCCACTATTTCACCTATTTCACTCGGGAGAAGGGCAGGGACGTCAAATAATAGGTGACTGTCCCCTATTTCCCCCTATTTCCCTATTTCCTATTTCCGTTTGGGCCGGCGGTTGCGTCCCCTGCTACTGGGGTGCCTGAAGCACGGGCGGAAGAAGAAGCGGTCACGGGAGGAGGGTAGGGACGTCAAATAATAGGTGACTGTCCCCTATTCTCCCCAGGACGGCGAGCATCAACGGCAACAGCGGCTGGAGATCGCTGCCGCACTTGAAGGCGGCCGTCACGCCGCGGTCATCGTCCATGACGATCGTGGTGGACAGGCTTGCATCGATAGTCGCGTAGTTGGCGTCACCGATCAGGTTCGGGTCGTCGTAGATCTCCCAATGCCTGAAGCCTTTGCCCTCGATCGGCGTGGCCGTCAGCGTGACCTCCATACCGATCGGATAGGTGCACGGTGGAAGGTTCGGATCGTTGGGGTCCAGCTCGACACTGCCCCAGGCGCCCTTGGTGAACGTTAGGGTCAGCGCAGTGCAGGGCCGCGGCCATTCCCAGGTCTCGCCGTCATACGACCAGTCATTCCCGCCGAACAGGACGGTCAGGCCGCGGACGCTGTCGTGGGCCATGATGTGGCCATAGCGTGGGGATGGCCCGTAGCCGCTGCGGCGCGTCCAGCTCGTGCCGTTCCATTCCCACGTCTCGCTGTCGCGGCTTCCTGCGAACCCCCCAAACAGGACGGTCACACCTCGGACGCTGTCGTACGCCATCGCGTGGTCATTGCGCGCCGAAGGGCCGGTCGTGCTCCGGAGCATCCAGCTCGTCCCGTCCCATTCCCACGTTTCGCCGTCGAGGTCCCCGTCATCTCCGCCGAAGAGGACGGTCACGCCGCGGGCGCTGTCGTATGCCATGGCGTGGTCAAGGCGGGGGGATGGGCCGGCGCTGCTCCTGAGGGTCCAGGTTGTGCCGTCCCATTCCCACGTCTCGCCGTTGAGCTCTCCGTCATCCCCGCCGAACAGGACGGTCACACCCCGGGCGCTGTCGTACGCCATGGCGTGGTCATCGCGCGGCGCAGGTCCGGTGGTGCTCCGGAGCATCCAGTTCGTGCCGTCCCATTCCCATGTCTCGCCGCTGAAGCCGTTGGCGTCCGTCCCGCCGAACAGGACGGTCACGCCGCGGGCGCTGTCGTACGCCATGGCGTGGTCAAGACGTGGGGATGGGCCGGTGCTACTCCTATGCGTCCAACTCGTCCCGTCCCACTCCAGGGTTCTGCGAAGGGGGACGCAATCGAACCCGCCGAACAGAACCGTCACGCCGCGGGCGCTGTCGTACGCCATCCCATGGCCACAGCCTGCCGATGGCCCGCTCCGGAGCGTCCAGCTCGTCCCGTCCCATTCCCACGTGTCGCCGTCATCGCTCCCATCGTTCCCGCCGAACAGGACCGTTACGCCCCGCCCGCTGTCGTATGCCATCGCGTGGCCAGCGCGGGGCGATGGGCCGGCGCTACTTCTGGAGGTCCAGCTCGTCCCGTTCCATTCCAAGGTGTTGCGGTCGACCCAGTCAGGGAATCCCGTTTCCCCCGCGAACAAGACGGTCACGCCGCGGGCGCTGTCGTACGCCATCGCATGACCATGGCGGGCAGACGGGAAGGAAGAAGTGCCGATCGCCCAGCTCGTCCCGTCCCATTCCCATGTGCCGCTCAGACGGACCCAGTCCTCACCACCCCAATACGCGCCGCCAGACAGAACCGTCACGCCGCGGGCGCCATCGTACGTCATTGCGTGCCCCATACGTGGCGAGGGGCCGGTGGTGCTCCGGAGCGTCCAGCTTGCCCCGTCCCATTCCCAGGTCTCGCCGTTGGGATTCCCATCGTCCCCACCGAACAGGACCGTCACGCCGCGGACGCTGTCGTATGCCATCCCATGAGCAGAGCGTGCCGACGGCCCGGTTGTGCTCCGGAGGGTCCAGCTCGTTCCGTCCCATTCCCACGTGTCGCCTAGATGGATGTATCCACTAGCCCAGTATCTCCCGCCGAACAGGACTGTCACGCCGCGGACGCTGTCGTACGCCATCGCGTGCAACGCGCGTGGGGACGGGCCGCTACGGCTCCCGAGCATCCAGCTCGTCCCGTTCCATTCCCACGTCTCCCCGTCATAGCTTCCGTCGTGGCCACCGAACATAACGGTCACGCTGCGGGCGCTGTCGTACGCCATGGCATGGCCAGTGCGTGGTGACGGGCGGACGGACGTTCTGTCCTCCCAGCTCATGCAGGCTTGCCCCATGGCTCCTGTCTGCGCTCCCACGAGCAGAATCCCGCCGAGCGCCAGCAGCAACGTATCAGAACCCCGGGCGATACCCGTTCGACTTGACGGGGCTTGTGCCTCCGAAGACTTCGTGAGTTCTCCCATTGTCCTCTCCACCAAGTTCGACACTGTTCCACGATTTGGGCCTGGTCGCCGTGCAAAACCCCTACACGACAGCACGCGGACGATGCGTGGTCATCCACTCGCCGCGCGTGCTGGATGCGAGGCGCGTGATCGTGCGTATGGATGACGTGCATCGAACTGCCCACCATGCCGAGCGCCAACAGATTCGCTGCGAAAGCCCTCGTCGAGTTGTGCACGGGGGAGCCTCCTCCCACACCTCTGGTAGTGAGATCATCGTATCAACGCTGGGGCGTTGACGCCAGGAAGAAGCGACCCACGCCTGGGCGACTCGGCAGGGCCGATCGCCCTGGTGATGGCGGCCGCGTGTTGGATGGGGTCGGCGCTCTCGGCAAGCGTGCCCCTGACTCCAGTGCCGCGCTCGTTGGCATCGCCGCTGCGGGCGTTCGCCTGCAACCAGATAGCCTGACGGATTGAGGGTGTATCAAGAGTGACGCGACTGCACGGCTGCAATCGCAGCTCGTCGCGGTTTATCAGACCGTCGTCAGGCGACCTCCTCGAACTCCCCGTGAAAGTCCGTTGGGTCTGCAGTCGATAACGGGAAGGGGATACTCGCTACCAGTTCGTCCGCGCCGGGGTCCAGCATGCCAGCTACCGGGATTCCTTTGATCGAGACCGACGCACGCACCGGTCTTTCGGACCCCCGTCAGCTCAGTCGCGTGCTCGGCAACCTCCCAGCGCGAACCCGCGGGCGAGAGCCCATCTCCGTTATGCGGATCGACATCGATCAACGCGACGGCGTCGACGACGTGCATGGCCCCGCGCTCGAGGACCAGATCCTTCCCGCCGTTGTCGAGACACTTCGTGGTAGCCTGTCGGCCGGGGACACGGCCTGTCGGTGGGGTGAGGAGGGCTTTCTGGTGATCAGGCCGTCGACGGCCCTCGCCGACGCCGTGTCGTGGTCCGAACGGCTTCGCGAGAAAGTGGCGGCCCTCCGCATCACCCACGACGGCCGGGCCGTTCCGGTCACCGTGAGCATCGGCGTCGTCACCCGTGCCTCTGACGGCATCGGCGACGAAGCGATCTTGGCGAGCGGCCAGGCCCTGTCTCTGGCGAAACGTTCCGGCCAGAACCGTGTGCGGACCTCGGAAATGGCCTTGTTCGCCGAGACCGTCGCCAGGCCGGAGGTCGCACGCGGATCGTCGGCCGAAGAACGCCTGGGTACCGTCCTGGAGGTCTCTCGAGAGCGTCTGGGCCCGACGCAGCGCGATCACCTGACCAGCCACTCCGAATACGTCAGCCAGTTCTCGACGTGGATCGCGCCTCTGGTCGGCCTGGGGCCTGAATCCGTTTCGCACGTCCGCGTGGCGGGACTCCTCCACGACATCGGCAAATTCGCGATTCCCGAGGCCGTGCTCGCCAAGCAAACGCCGCTGACGGGTGCGGAGCGGGCGCTGATCTGTCGGCACACGCGCGACGGCACGGAGATGAGCCTCTGGCTGGGCGCAGATCCGGCGGCGGCGGACTACATCCATCATCACCACACACCGTTCGACGGACGGGGGTGCGTCTCGGGCACGCGCGGCGAGGCCATTCCGCTCGGCGGGCGGATCCTCAACGTCGCCGACGCGTTCGTCAGCATGACGTCGCACCGTCCTTATCGGTCGGCCCGGTCGTTCACCGCCGCCGTTCGCGAGCTGCAGCGCTGCTGCGGGACGCAGTTCGATCCGGCGGTGGTGGAGGCCGTCCCTCGCGCGCTGCTGGCGCGGGCGCCCGGATTCGTCCACTAACCGCGCCCGGTCACGAATCGCCCTCCATCCCAACACGCCTACTCCTTCGCCTCAGAGGGCCCATCGACGGCGCCTTTCTGATGTTGGGCTTGAATCCGCGCCTCGGTGTGAATAGACTTCCCTAAAGTCACGCTTACGTCGGGGGAGGGAAGGATGGCCACGGCCACATATCCGACACGCTTGGGGTGTTGCTTTGTCACCGCGGTGCTCGCCGTCGTGGCGTCTGGTTGCGGTGCCTTCGAGGTGCTTCCCCTCTCGGCCAATCCAATCGCCGGCGTTATCACCCCCGAGGACAAATCCTGTGGCACGCCCGATAACAGCGAAGCGCTCGTTGCCGAGTTGATTCGTCTGGTGAACGAAGAGCGAGCCGCTCACGGCCTGGACCCCGTCTCGCCCCATCCCATACTGACGGCGGTGGCGGGGGACTACGCCTGCACCATGATCGAGGACGGCTACTTCGGTCACTACCATCCCGAGACAGGCGGGGGGCCGGGGGCACGCGCTCAGGAGGCCGGCTACCAATACCGAGCAGTGGGTGAGAACCTCGCGGGCGGACAGCGGACCCCCGCCGAGGTCATGAAAGACTGGATGGACTCGACGGTGGGCCACCGGGAGAACATCCTCAACCCCATGTGGGTCCACGTCGGCATCGCCGTGCGGACGGGCGGGAGGTACGGTACGTACTGGGTCCAGGAGTTCGGCGTCCCCTGGTCAGACGACGCTTCCTAAAGAATCGCCTTTAACTATGACCGGGCAGTGTGTGGGCGGACGTGCTGGCGCATCGCCCCACGTGGCATGGGCATCTTGCCCATGACCTTCCGCGAGCGAGATGCCCGCGCCTTGTTGTTCGATGCCGTCTCTGGAACGACTTGGGCCGTTCGACCGTTGCTGCACGTCGCCTAAGAATCGAGCCCCAGCTCGGCCAGCGCGGCGGCGAGCTGCGCGTCGTCGGGCGACTTGTAGTGCCAGGCGAGTTCGTTCTCCATGAAGCTGACGCCCTTGCCCTTGACCGTGTGGGCGACGATGACTGACGGTCGGTCGGGCTCGAACGGCAGGGCTTGCAGGGCGTCGTGGATCTGGTCGTGATCGTGGCCGTCGATCTCGCGGACGGCCCAGCCGAAGGACCGCCATTTATCGGCCAGCGGCGCCAGGTCGAGCACTTCTTTGACCGCACCGAAGCTCTGGATCTTGTTGTGGTCCACGATCGCCACCAGGTTGTCCAGCCGATGGTGGGGAGCGAACAGGGCCGCCTCCCAGACCGCTCCTTCGTCGCACTCGCCGTCGCCGAGCAGGACGAACGCGCGATAGGGTCGGTCGTCGCGCCTGGCCGCCAACGCGACCCCGCATCCGATCGACAGCCCATGGCCGAGCGACCCGGTCGAGAAGTCGACGCCCGGCACGTGGTGCGAGATATGACCGGCCAACCGGCTGCCGTCGTCGCAGTAGGTCCCCAGCCAGTCGAGCGGGAAGAAGCCGCGCTCCGCCAGGACGGCATACAAAGCTGCAGCCGCGTGACCCTTGCTCAGGATGAAGCGATCCCGGTCGGGTGAGTCCGGCCGGTCGGCGCCGACGCGGAGCACCGAGCCGTACAGCACCGCCAACAGGTCGGCCATGCTCAGGCCTGCGCCGATGTGCGACGCCTGCGCGTGATGCACCATGCGAAGGGCATGGCCGCGGATGGCCTTGGCGAGCTGCCGTGTTTCCGTTGGGTCCATGGCGAACTGTCCACTCCCGGGATCACGCGTCGGTCTTGAACGCATGCGTCCGGCCCAAACGCAGGTTGACGTACACCCGCTCGTCCCCCGCTTCGAAGTAGGCGAACCCCAGATCGCCGAACGACCGCGCACGCAGCAGGTTCAGCAGGTCTCGGACCTTCATCGACGCATCGAGGTCCAGCCGGTCCAGGGCGTCGACCTCCCTGATGCTATGGTAGACGGCCTTGGATTCGTCCTGCGGCGTCGGCTGGATCTGACCCGCCGCTATCCGGGGCCAGGTTTCCCTGAACAACTCGACGATCTCGTCCTGCAGCCGGTGATAGATCGTGTGCGCGGTATCGAGCGGGGTCAGCGGTACCTCGCGCTGGGCCCAAACGGGGCCGGTGTCGGCCGTCTCGTCGATCGCGTGGATCGTCACCCCCGTCGGCGTTCCGTCGATGATGCTGTGCACGTGCGGATACCATCCGCGGTTGATGGGCAGCAGCGCCGGGTGGAAATTGACCGTGCCCTGTCGGGCGGTGCGGATCTGCTCGCCCGTCAGCAGATGCCGCCAATACACCGTGATGATGAAGTCGGCCCCCAACGCACGGAGTCCCGCCACATGGTCCGCGTCCTTCAGTGTTCGCGCCAGGTAGACGTCGTCGGGCCCGCAGCCACTGGCGGCGACGATTTCATCAGTCCGCTTCTGATACTCGGGATCGTGCAGGTACAGCCGCACGATCTGATCGCCGTGCCCCGCGAGGTAACGGGCCACCTCGACCCCGACCGCGTCGTTGGCCATCAGGATAATCGTCTTGCTCATCGGATCGGGTCGCTCCCTGGGCTCGTGTCGGTCGTCATTCGCCCAGAAGTTGCCGCCGGACGAACCGGCTGACGTAGTCCACGTCGTCGTCGGTCAGCATCGACGCGCACGGCAGGTTGATGCCGTTCGCGCCCAGATGGTCGGCCACGGGCGTCTCGGCGGGCTCGAACATCGGCAGCTTGCTGAGCGGTCGGAAGAACGGTCGGTTGCGGATGCCCGCCACGTCCATCGCGTCCATCAGCTCCTGCGCGGTGACGGCGAACTCGCCGTTCAAGACGATCGTCGGGACGTAGAAGTTGCAGAAGCAGTTCTCTCGCTCGACGTTCATGCCCAGCCCCGCGATGTCGCCCAGCCGATCGCGGTACCCAAAGAAGATCTGCCGCCGCTTGCCGATGATCTCGTCCGCGCGTTCGAGCTGGGCGAGGCCCAGCGCCGCCTGCACGTTGGACATTTTGAACTTGTAGCCGACGTCCGAGTTGTACAGGACCTTGTCCTTCTCCCGGCAGTAGTCCCAGTAGTAGTAGCACCGGTCGTAGAGGTCCTCGTCGTCGGTCACCAGCATGCCGCCCTCGCCGGTGACGAGCGGCTTGGCCCCCTGAAAGCTGAACGTTCCCGCCAACCCGAACGACCCGCACATCCGCCCGTTGACCTTCGAGCCGATCCCCGGCGCGGCGTCTTCGATCACGACGACGTCGTACTCGGCGGCGATCTGGAGGATCGCGTCCTTGTCGGCCGGGTGTCCGTACATGTCGACGGGGATGACGGCCTTGGTCCGCGGCGTGATGGCGCGTCTGAAGGCCTCGGGGTCCAGGCACCACGTCTCGGGATCGACGTCGACGAACACGGGTTTGGCCCCCAGGTGGCAGGCGCCCGTCACGGTCGCGATCCACGTTACCTCCGGTGCGATTACCTCGTCGCCGGGCCCGATCCCCAGCGCCCGTAGGGCGATCTGCAGCGCCCCCGAGCAACTGGCCGTCGACAGCGCGAAGCGGACGCCGATCCACTCGGCGAACGCCTTCTCGAACCGGTCGATGTAACCCGACCAGTTCTTGTACCACCCGTTGGCCGTGGCATCCTGGACGTATGCCACTTCCTTCTCGGTGATCCAGGGACCTGCAGATGGAATCTCACGGACTGCCATGGGGCGTCTCCGTTTGGCTCGCGGCGACTGGGACAGGCTGCAGGAGGTCCAGCAGGGACGTCAGCCTCCCACCGCGGGCTACGTAGGGTGTCAGGGCGGCGGCGATCTCCGCCATGTACCCGTAGGCAAACACGATGACCTCGTCGACCGGATCATCAAACAGGTGCTCCGGCGGCCGGATCGGAACGTGGGACTTGGGCAGGTACAGCCCGTGTAGACTCGTGTTCGCGTCGCAGACGTAGTCGATCTGCTCGTGGGTCAATCCCGCCAGTGCGAGCGTCGAGGTCGCCCGTCCCGAAGCGCCGTATCCCGCGATCCGCTGACCGGCCTCGCGCCGCGACCGGACGTGGTCCGCCAGGTGTCGGTGTGCGGCGTTGACGTCGGCCGCAAAACGTCCGTAGACGTCCCATTCGTCCAACGCCCGAACCATAGCCGACGGCGGCGGGAGATCCGGCGCGACGTCACTCGTGTCCGGGACGCCAACGGCCAGCAACGAATTGCCGCGCCGATCGGCCTCGGGCACAAGGTCGACGCTCACCAGCTTCAGTCCGGCCCGGGCCATCAGTCGCGCCATGGTGGCCTGTGACAGGTAGACCGTGTGCTCGTGGCAGAACAGGCAGGCCTCGCGACGCTCGATGATCCTGGCCAGGTCGTGCACCTCGATGATGACCAACCCGCGCCGGGGATCCAGCGCGGTTCGGACCGCCTCGAGACACGCCACCGGATCGGGCACGTGGTCGAAGGTGTAGAGGCACAACAGGGCCTGAACCGGTCGCATGGCCTGCGGGATCTCGTCCAGCGTATCCGGGGTGAAGAGCGCTTCGGTCGTCGGGACGCCCTGTCGGCGAGCCGCCTCGGCGAGCGTGCGGCCCGGCTCGTAGCCGAAGACGGTCATCCCTCGCCGTTGGAAACAGGTCAGCTGATATCCATCGCTCGAGCCCACCTCCACGACCGCCGAGCCGGGCGGCAGGCCATGCCGCCGGATCGTGTTTTCGGCCAGCCGGTCCATGAAGCGGCGGGCGAAGTCCGAGCTGGACACCGTGTAGTCATAGTCCGCGTAGTAGGCGGACCCATCGAAGTCGGTCAGGTTCTGGACGGTCTTACACGCCGGGCACCACAAGGCCTGGTAGCGACCGAGGAACTCGCGCTCGCTTTCTGGGCTTTCGAGGTGGTTGTCGGAGAGCGGATAGTCGGGGAAATCGAGGAAGCGCCGGACCGCCGACGAATCGCAGACGCGGCAGCGATCGCGTTGGGTCACCGCGATGTTCAAACCTAACTGCCTCCGGTCCCCCCCGCCAGCTTCGGCGATTCATAGGCCGCCAGATCAACCAGGCACGACTCGCGCATATTCCTCCCCTGGCCCCCGAAGAACGTGCGGTACCAGCCTGCCGTCCTGTTAATAGTATCGACCAGACGCCAACGCGGTCGCCAGCCCAGTTTCGCGACGGCCTTGTCGATCGACAGCCGCAAGATCCCGGCTTCGTGTGGCTGGTTCGGGTCGCTGACGTCCCGCCACGATCCGTCGCCCCACGCCGCGATAAACCGGTCCACCAGCTCGGCCACGGGGACCTCGTCTTCGACCGGCGGACCGAAGTTCCACGCGTCGCACCAGATCGGGTCTTCAGACGTCAGCATCCGGGCTGCCAGCAGGAGGTATCCGCCCAGCGGCTCGAGCACGTGCTGCCACGGACGCACCGACCCGGGGTTGCGAACGGGCACCGGCTCGCCGCCCGCCAGGCTCCGCACGACGTCGCAGACGATCCGGTCCGTCGAGAAATCCCCCCCTCCGATGACGTTGCCCGCCCGCGCGGTGGCCACCTTCACACCGTGCTCGGCCAGCCGATCCGGCGAGAAGAATGATCTGCGGTACGCGGCGGTCAGGATCTCGGCTGCGCCCTTGCTGGCGCTATAGGGATCATGCCCCCCCATGGGATCGGTCTCGCCGTAGCCCCGGTCGATCTCGCGGTTCTCGTAGCACTTGTCGCTGGTAACCACCACCACCGCGCAGGGCTTGTCCAGGGCGCGGACGCCGTCGAGCAGGCTCGCCGTTCCGATGACGTTGATGTCGAACGTCTCTCGCGGGATGCGGTAGCTCTCGCGGACCAGGGGTTGAGCGGCCAGGTGAAACACGACGTCGGGGTCGGCCTGCCGGAGGGCTTCGGTGAGGCGATCCGCGTCTCGGATGTCCGCCTCGTGATGACAGGTCAGCAGGTCTTGCACCCCGCTGGCCACGAAGTTGCTCGGGTCCGTCGGCGGCGGAAGGGCGTATCCCGTCACCTTCGCGCCCAGGCGATGCAGCCAGATGGCCAGCCACGAGCCCTTGAAGCCCGTGTGGCCCGTGACAAATGCCGACCGGCCGGCGTAGGTGTTGCCAAACGGCTCGCTCATCCCCAGACCTTCCAGGGGGCGTGGCCCGAATCCCACAGCTCGTTGGCCTGCTTGTAGTCGCGATAGGTGTCGACGGGGAGGAAGAACCCCCGGTGACGGTACGCCATGAGCTGCCCGTCGGCCGTCAGCCGCTCCATTGGCTCGCGTTCCATCACCAGCTGATCGCCATCCTCCAAGTAGTCGAACACGCCGCGGTCAAAGACGAAGAACCCCGCGCTGGCCCACCCGTCAACAATGGGCTTCTCGGCGAACTTCGTCACCACGCCCGGTTCCTCGATGTCCAGGATGCCGAACCGCGAGCTGGGCGTCACCGTTGTCACCGTCGCCAGCTTGCCGTGCCCGCGGTGGAACGCCACCAGATCCGCGACGTCGACGTCCGCCAGGCCGTCACCGTAGGTCACCATAAAGGTGTCCTCGTCGATGTAGCGCTCGATCCGCTTGATTCGGCTGCCCGTCATCGATTCCAGACCGGTGTCGGCCAACGTGACGCGGAAGTCCTGCTCCTCGTGGGCGCCGTGGTACTCGGTATGCTCCCGGGTGCCGAGGCAGATCGTAAAGTCGTTGTTCATCGCCTCGTAGTTGAGGAAGTACTCCTTGATCATGTTGCCGCGATAGCCCAGGCAGAGCACGAAGTGGCGGTGCTGATGGTGGGCATAGAGCTTCATGATGTGCCAGAGGATCGGCCGGCCACCGACCTCGATGAGGGGCTTCGGTCGAAACTCCGTTTCCTCCCGCAGCCGCGTTCCCAGGCCGCCGCACAGGATCACCACCTTCATGCCATGTGTCTCCGAGATGACCCCGAGAACTGAATCGTCTTGTGGGCTTCGGTCGGCCCGGCCGATGCAACTGCCAGATTCCCTGACGACGTCAGGAGTCTACCGGCCTGCCTCGGCGTCTGCAAGGTGGTGGCGATGTCGCGGGCGTCGTGCGGGACCGCCTGTGATTGACACGTGCTGGCCGCACAAGTAGGCTGAGATGTAGCAGCCGTGGGAGAGGTGGTGTGTTGAGTCGGCCGGCTGGCACATCCGGTGGTTCTGCAAGCGGAGCGGCTTCACACCCGAGGGGGGGCACGCCGGATGAGTGAGATCTGCACCGTCAAGCCTGGCGCGGGGGGGGTGTGGCACGCATCCGAGCAGCTCTCGGATCGCGTCAAGCGGCTCCGCGATGAGTACTTCGCCTTCCGCGAGCGCAGCCATTTCCGCAACGAGGTCATGCCCTTCGGCACCGGAACGCCGTGGGACCGCGTCTGGTGTCCGCACAACTGGACGATCGTCCCGGAGATCATGCCCTTCTTGGAAGCGTACGAGGATTCGCTGGCCGCGGGAGCACGGCCCGTGCCGTTCTCCGGCCAGATGTACGACGAGCCGCTGGTCGTCCGCCGCGCGGCCTTCTTCGCCGAGGTGATCGGGCGTCACCTGCCCGTCCAAATCCTCGACGGCGAGCTGATCGTCGGCGGGCAGTTCAACACGGCCCTGTCCCTGACGCTGAGCCGGAAGGAGACGGCGCAGTACGACACGTTGGAGAACGGTTTCCTTGCCCGTGTTCGCGAGCTCGACAAGCTGGGCGTGGGCAACTGCGGTGCAATCCCCGGGCACTTGATCCCGAATTACGCCAAGGCGCTGCGGTTGGGCCTGCGTGGCCTGGTCGAGGAGGTGGAGGGCTACCTGAACACCTCGCGCGATGAATCGGGCAACGCCTTGCGCCGCAGCCTGATCACGGCCGCCCGTGCAGCCCGTACCCTTGGCGCACGCTACGCCGACGAGGCGGACCGCCTCGCGGGTCAGACGGATGATCCGACCCGGGCCGACGAGCTGCGCGAAATGGCCCGCATTTGCCGCAAGGTCCCGTGGGAACCGGCTGAGACGCTCCACGAGGCCCTGCAGAGCTTGTGGTTCCTCCACATGCTCATCATGGCGGCCGAGAGCTATCCCGGTCCGGGCGTGTCCCCGGGGCGGATCGACCAGTATCTGTATCCCTACTACCAGCAGGACCTCGACGCCGGCCGCCTGACGCACGACCAGGCCAAGGAACTGTTCCGCTGCTGGTGGATCAAGCACAACTACGCCTACGACTACCAGGGCCGCGTCGGCAACAACCAGGGGATCAACTCCTCGTTCGGGCAACTGATCACGCTCGGCGGCATCGACGCCGACGGGAAGGATGCGTCGAACCCGCTGACCTGGCTGCTGCTCGACGTGATCGCCCAGATGAACCTCCTAGAGCCGAAGCCGAACGTGCGACTGCACGGCGACACTCCGCCCGAGCTGCTCCGCCGCGTGGTGGACTTGATCGCTGGCGCGCAGGGCTCGCCGTTCCTGCTGAACTTCGACGAGCATTCGATGCAGGGGCTGGCCTGGCAAGGCCTGCCGGCCGAGACGCTGTGGGACTATGCCCCGGTCGGTTGCCTCGAGAACACGCTACAGGGCAATGACCGATCGGGCACGGTGGACGTCAATCTGAACCTGGCCAAGGCGGTCGAGCTGACCATGTTCGGCGGTCGAGACCAGACGTCGGGCCAGCAGATCGGTCCCAAGACGGGTCCCGGGACGGCGTTCACCGACTTCGCGCAGTTCCACGCCGCGTTCTGCAGGCAGCTCGAGCATCTGGTCGACTGGATCGTCGACGTCAACGACCAGGCCGACGCGGTCCGCGCCCGCTTCGCCCCCACGCCGTACCTGTCGCTGCTCGTCGACGGCTGTGCCCGCAACGGCAAGGACATCACCGCCGGCGGTGCCGAGCACAATTACCTCACCATCGAGGGCATCGGTCTGGCGACGGCCGTCGACTCGCTGCTGGCGGTCCGGAAGCTGGTCTTCGAGGACCGCCGCGTCGGCATGCCCGAACTGCTCCGAGCCATCGAGGACAACTTCGACGGCCACGAGAAGCTCAGGCGCCTGCTGATGCACAAGGCACCCAAGTACGGCAACGACGATGACCAGGCCGACGCTCTGGCCCGTGACGTCTCGACGCTCTGGACCGAGCGGGCCGCCCAGAAGGTCTCGCCCGCCACACAGAAGCGGTACCGGGGCGGCTACCTGTCGTGGAACTACTGGGTGGCCTACGCGCCCAAGACGGCCGCCACGCCGGACGGGCGGAGACGCGGCACCTATCTGAGCAACGGGTCGTGCCCCGTCACCGGCTGCGATCGGCAGGGCCCCACCGCCAACGCCCGCTCAACGGGCAAGCTGAGCCTCGAGACCGCGCCGAACGGCGACAGCCATACGATCACGTTGTCGCCCTCGCTCCTGCGGGACGACGAGCATCTCGACAAGCTGGCCGCCTTCTTGCGGGCCTATACCGAGGAGGGGGGAACTGCGCTGCAGATCAATGTGCTCGACCCCGAGACGCTCCGTCACGCCCAGGCCAACCCCGCCGAGTACCGCAACCTGCTCGTCCGCGTCACTGGCTACAACGCCTACTTCGTGACGCTGGGCAAGGAGATCCAGGAGGAGATCATCTCGCGCGTCGCGCACGCGGTGTAGGGCCGGTTCCGCCGGGCGGATTCCGCGTCAACGCTTCGGGTAGGCCTGCCACGCCCCCTCGGTTCCCACGAAGTAGACCGTCCCGTCGCCCGGCAACAGCATCGCCGACTTGATGGACGCGTAGTCGTAGGGCTTGTCGGTGCGGAGGTCGAAGAGCTTCTGGTCCTTCGCCAGCATCCCGGGCCAGTAGCCAAGCTCAATGCCCACGGGCTGCGCTTTCGCGCAGTCATGGTTGACGGCGATCAGGAACCGCTGACCGGTCTTGCGGTGGATGAAGGTCTGACCGGTCACAGGCGTGTTCTCCCAATAGACCACGCTGCGGTGCGGCGGCGCGACGTCCAGTTGCAGCAGCAGCGGCGCGAGGGACTTCAGCAATCGCCCCACCTCCCCCGCCATTCGGTACTGCGGCGTCTCTTCTCCCGTGGCGCCGCGGAGGCCCTCGATGAACTCACCTGACTCGCGTGGCTTCGGTTGTCCTCGATAGTAGAAGTAGAAGAAGCCCTTCGCGCCCTCCTGGATGGAGGTCCAGACCTGCCACCGGATCTCCTCAGGCGTCGGGTACCGGTACGCCGCCCGGCCCTTGCCGGCGCGGTATCCGGTGATCTTCATCCCCTGGCCCATGATCCAGTAGGGGGCGTCAATCTGCGCAGCGGCCTCACGAAAGCGCTGGCACTCACGCGTCAGGAGGCTTCTGTACCCGATGGGACCGACCGGCCCGTTTCGTCCATCGGCGAAGAACACGTAGACGTCCCTGGACAGGGCTTTCGGTCGGACGATCCGGGCGTTGAGCCACGCCGTGGGGGCCTTGTTGTCGAGCGTGATGACGGGGTGTTTGGGATCCCATTGGGCCATCTTGCGGGTCAGGTCCGCGATCGCCTCGTAGAACCACTCGGTCGGACGGTTCTCCTCGGTCAGGCTCCAGGCCAGCAGGGCCGGATCGTGGCGGTGCTTTTCGGCCAGCGCTTTGTAGAACGGTTCGACGCGCCGGGCGAAGTCCTCCTTGCCCTTGAACCATTTCGCTCGGACGAAGGCCGGCGGCCCGCCCCCCTGCGGGATGACGCGGATGCCGTGGCGTCGAGCGGCCTCGAGCCACATCGGCAGAGAACTGAAGTTGAGGTTGTTCGGCCAGACGCAGTTCATGTGGTGCTGCGCCAGGTCCTTGCAGACCCGATCGTACATCGCGCGGCGCTCCGCCTCATCCTTGACGGGCGTGTTCTCGGGATTGCCGCCGCCGGCATAGACCCCATAGGGAAAGAAGCTGCCCAGCGGGTTGTCGCCCCCGCTTGCAGCAACCGTGGCCGGCGCCAGGAACACCGGAAGCCAAACGCACACTGTGGTCGCGGATCGACGCATCGCATTCCCTTTCCTTGTTGCCTCAGTGATGCCTCACGGACCGACGCTACCGCTCGGAAGAACCAGGTTCCCCGTCGCCAGCCAGAGAATCATCCGGCGCTGCGGCAGCTGCGGCGGCTTTGCGCCGTCGGTAGCGCAGAAGCAGCCACAGGATGAACACCCCACCTACGATCGGACCGCCAATACCGGCGCCCACCTGCGTCCAGGCGGCGAACAGAAGCGTCTTGTGGACCAGCGCGTGGTGGTCCTTGGGGGTCCTGGGAAGCATCCCAGTCTTCGCGGCGACGTGGTGTAGCAAGCTGACGGCCAGGCTGTGCTCGGGGATCTCCTCGTGACACGCCAGGCAGATCCCTCGCCGATCCATGTTGTGACGTTCCTCATTGCTCAGCGGCCTGGAGCCCGAGAAGTGATGGCCGATCGTCATGAGCTGCCGCCCGTCCTCGGTCACGAACCGCGACCAGTCGGCCACCAGGCCCTTGACCGGCTCGATCTGGGGTCTGGTTCGTTTGGGTAGGATCTCGCCGTCGGGCGTCGCCAGATCGACGTATACCGGCTTGTCCCAAGGACGGTTCAGCTTGCCGCCAGCGATGCCATGCCCCATCGCCTTGGCCGATACGTGACACGACTCGCACGATCGGACGTCGCGCCCCGTCGTATGAGGCTGGGCCGGACTGAAGTCGACCGCGAGCTGACCCTCCGGACCCGCTCCCTCCGTGTTCGCGGTCGTTCGGAAGATGTGGTTCAGCAGGATCGTCTCTCCGTCCTTGCCGATGACGGTCACCGACGTCTGGCAGCCGGGGATGGCCGGTGAGACGCGCCCCTCACCGTTGACGGCCAGCGCTGGATTCTCCCACCGCATGTAGGAGCGTTGTTCTTCGACCTCGCCGAGAACGAAGGTCTTGTAGCCCGATTCGCCCCGGTCGGCCGCGTGATCGGTCTTGGCGTGCATGTGGCCGGCCGCCACCCAGTCGAAGGCCTTCTTGCCCCCAGAGTAGTCCACCTTGATGTGGCAGCCGTAGCACTGCGGCGCCCAGTTGGCATGACAGCCGTAGCATTCCATCTTGCTGACGTGTACGTCGACGGCGTGCATGGCCACCCGACCCGCCATGGTGAGTGCGGCCGTGTCATGCAGCAACTTGAGCGGCTTGAGTGTCAGATCCTTGCCGCTGGCCGAATGAACGATGACGGTGTTCCCGTCGCGGACGACCTCGGGGAACGGATTGCCCCGTGTCGTCAGCAGGTAGCCGTCACGGGCTGGATGCACCGTGCCCTGCGCGTCGCGCGGCAGGACCGAGTCGGCCAGGCCTCGCCCCGGACCGCGCTTGGGAACGTCGCCGAACTCGTCCATGTACCCGAGCGGCAGTTCCCACGGAAAGGCCCGGGGCGTCCCATGGCAGTCCGCGCACTCGATCTGCACCTGGGCCAGGTTCGTGCCGCACAGAAACCCATCGCCATGTACGTCAATGGACGTGTGGCAGTCGTGGCAGACCATGCCCTTCTGGCCGTGGATGTCCTGGTGCATGGCCAGGTAGTGCTTGGTGTGAAGATCGACCTGGCCCTTTCCGCCCTCGGTGTAGGGGGACTCAAAGGCGCTCTCCATCAAGCCCTGGAAGGACACGCCGATCCGCTTGCCCCGGTCGTGGCAGGTCGTGCACGTCTCGATCGGAATCCCGCTGTAGGTCTTGCCGTGAACGGTCACCTTGCTCTCGCGGGTCGCCTGGATCGCGTGGACCAGCGGGTGGCCCGGCTTGTCGCGTGGGATGTTCTTGCCCCGGCCCTCATAGAAGCCTTCGTTGCTGTAGGGGATGTGGCAGGCCGAGCAGCCCATCCCGCGGTAGTCGCCCCGCTTATCGCGGCCCTTGACGGCCAGGTGACACCGTTGGCACTCGCTGCGGATGTAAGTGAAGGCCGCTTGCTCGGGGCGCTTGCCCAGCTGCGCCAACGCCGTCGGCCCCCTCGGCACCGTCGTCTGAGCATCGGGAGACGCGCCGGGCTCGAGCTGCCTGAGACCTTCCATGTACGTGCGGTAGGCGCTCGTGCCCTGTCGAAGGCCCGGGTTGCCCGGGCTCTGGGCGTCGTAGTTGCCCCACTTGTGCTCGTACCCCGTCAGCGAACCGAAGGACCAAGCCACCCCCTGGATCTTGCCCGACTCGGTCATCATCAGGCTGTTCCATTGCGTTCCGACGTGCTCCTGGTGACAGGCGCCGCACGTCTTCTCGTTGATCCACGGGCTCCCCGGGTCGGGGTAGAAGGCGCCCGGCTTGTGGGCCTTCTCTTCGCTGACGCCCTTCGGATCGCCCCCATGACAGACGACGCAGCCGCCCGGATCGTCCATCCCGCGCCCCGCAGCCAGGATCTGTCGCATCATCTTGGAGGCCTGATCGCGGATCGGCTCGATGCCTTCGTGACAGGCCTCGCAGCTCGATCGCGTCGCGGCTGCCTGGGGGGGTGCAGGCTGGGCAACTGCAGGAGCGATCAGGCCCACAGCAAGCGAGACAATGGCAAGCAGGGGTTTCATGGCATGACCCTCCGGGCAAGGGCTGAAGGCTTGCTGCGCCGGGGATCCGCGTGGGAGGCAGCGATTGCGACTGGGCAGAAGCTGCCATGCAGAAGCCGGCGCTCTGAGGGCACGCTGGCAAATGGCCTCGCACGAGCGTACCTAAGGTCACTGGCTCGCCAAGACGCGCCGTAGCCTAGTAGCGGCCGTCCCGCGTTTCAAGGCCATCCGCCCCAAGCGATGAGCACATCGCTGGAACGCACTCGGTCGGGCTTTTCCGAGAATCATCCGAGGCCGTTGGACATCCAATGAGTGAACGAGGGTATAATACATGAAATCTGGAGGTCCACGATCATGGTCAAGGACATCATTGCGAAGAAGGGACCGTTCGTTGCCACGATCGGTAGGGACAACACCGTCCTGGAAGCGGCGAGGGAGATGAACGCCAAGAGAATCGGTGCACTCGCCGTGACGGACGGCGATAAGGTCGTCGGGATCTTCACCGAGCGCGATATCATGACCCGAGTGGTGGCCGTCAACCTGGACGCCGCCAAGACGAGAGTCGAGGAGGTCATGACCTGCCCCGTCGTCTGCTGCCGACCCGACTCGTCTCAGGCCGAGTGCATGCAGGTCTTCACCGACAAGCACATCCGTCACTTGCCCGTCGTCGAAGACGGCAAGCTGGTCGGCATCGTGACCAGCGGCGACCTGTTGGCCAGAGAGGTCGCCGAACGGCAAGAGAAGATCGACGATCTCAGCAAGACGGTGGACTACCTGCACGAATACATGCACGGGGGGTACCGCTGATCGGTTGCCCTGGACCTTGGCGGGATTCTGTCTGAGCCGGGGCAACGCAACGCGCCAGACCTCAGGCCTCAGACTTCAGGCCTCAGGCCTCAGACTTCAGGCCTCAGGCTTCAGGCCTTCGGTTGTGACTCGTTGCGCCAGCCCTGTGGCCTGATGCCTTGAGCCTGCAGTGCCAGACAGGCGGCAGGTGTTGCTGAGGGCCAAGCCCTGTCCGAAAGCAGAGGGATGACATACCACTAGCCTAGATGCGCGACGAGGATCTCGGCGGCGACGCCCCAGAGGATGACGCCGCCGGTCGCCAGCATCCCCCTTCGGAACAGGCGTCCAAGTCTCGCCCCGATCAGCAGACCCGCCACGGTCAGCACCCCGGCCACCACGCCGATCACGACCGCGGGATACCAGATGGACACCCCGAGGGCGGCAAGACTCACGCCGACGGCCAGCGCGTCGATGCTGGTCGCCACGGAAAGCACCACCAGCGTCAGGCCTCGGGTCGGATCCCCGCTGAGCCGTTCGTGGTCGCCGCGAATGGCCGCATGGATCATTCGACCGCCAACGGCACACAGAAGCCCGGAAGCCACCCAATGATCGTACGCGGCGATGTAGTGTTGGGCGCTGACGCCGGCCGTCCAGCCGACCACGGGCATGAGGAACTGAAACAGGCCGAAATGCCAACCGAGCCGGAACAGATGCCGTCCCGTCACCGGCCGGACCAGCATACCGACGCTCATGGCCACGACGAAGGCGTCCATGGCCAGGGCGATCGCAATACCCACGATGGGCAGGAAGTCCATTAGACACCGGTTCGGCAGGAAGGCTTCGACGACCGATCCGTCAGCCCAGTGCGACGTCGAGCGTCATCATGATCGCGAACCCGACGATCACGCCCATCGTGGCGACGTCCACGTTTCCCTTGCGCTGGGCTTCGGGGATCAGCTCCTCGGCGACGACGAAGATCATGGCCCCCGCGGCAAATGCCAGCGCGTAGGGCAGGATCGGCTGGGCCATCAGCACCAGGGCGGCGCCGAGGACGCCCGCAATCGGCTCGACGACGCCGGACAATTGGCCGTACCAGAGGCACTTGGCTCGAGACACGCCTTCTCGACGCAACGGCATGGCCACGGCCATTCCCTCGGGGAAGTTCTGGATCCCGATGCCCAAGGCCAACGCCATCGCCGCGGCGACCGTGGCGCCCTCTTGACCCGCGGCCGCCGCGCCGAACGCCACCCCAACCGCCAGCCCCTCGGGGAAGTTGTGCATCGTAATGGCGGTCACCAGCAGCGTGCTGCGACGCCAGGAGGACGCGACGCCCTCTGCCTCTCCGGAGACATACAGATCCGGGTGCAGATGCGGCAGGAGTCTGTCGACGATCCGCAACACGACGGCTCCCAGCAGGAAGCCGATCGTGGCCGGCACCCAGTTCAGGGCCCCCAGGTGCTCGCTCATTTCGATCGCCGGGGCAAGCAGTGACCAGTAGCTTGCCGCGATCATCACGCCGGCCGCCAGCCCCAGCATCCCATCGAAGAACTTCTGGTTGAATCTGAGCGTGAACAGGACCGGCACCGCGCCGAGTGCCGTCAACAACCACGTGAACGTCGTGCCCGCCAGGGCCTGCAGAACCGGATGCCATTCGAAGAAACTCATATCACGAATCCATCCCGGGGCCCGCGACGCGCACAGATTAACCCAGGTCAATCGGGTTTTCCAGATCATACTCCCCAAGCAACATGCGTGCAGTGTCAGGGCATCGAAGTGGATGGGACTCCCGGTGAGGAGGTACCATCCGCCCTCTGAACCGGGTATCATGCCGCCCGAGAGGGTGGAGGGCGTTATTCCGTGGCGTTCGTGCGACGAACGTCTGGCGAGCCAGGGTCTCGTACCAAATCAGGAGGTACCATCCGATGCCCGTGACAAAAGCATCCGCCGAGTTGCTGGATTTGCTCAATCAGGCCATCGCCCGGGAGATCCAGGTCTCCATCCAGTACATGTGGCAGCACGTCATGTGGAGCGGCGTGAAGGCCTTCGCGGTCAAGGACGAGCTCAAGAGCGTCGCGATCGAAGAGATGAAGCACGCGGAAGGCATCGCCGAACGGCTCTTCTATCTCGGCGAGACGCCCACCACGAAGCCGACGCCTATCTTCGTCGGCGGCTCGCTGAAGGAGCAGATCGAGGCGGACATGAAGGCCGAGGAAGAGGCGATCGTGATGTACAAGAAGATCATCGCGATGGCGATGAAAGAGGGAGACGAGGCCACCGCCCATCTGTTCCGGGAGATCCTCTCCGACGAAGAGGACCATCACGACACGTTCGAGAGCATCCTGGAAGCGGTGTAGCGCCGCCTGCCGTCGCCGGGCAAGATCGCCTTGGCGGCGCTAGCTCAAGGTGTTGATCTTGGCGGCCAGGATGAAGTCGTTCTCCGACAGGCCGCCGATCGCGTGCGTGGTCAGCGTGAGCGTCACCTTGTTCCACGAGATGTGGATGTCGGGGTGGTGTCCCTCGGCCTCGGCGACCTCGGCGACCTTGTTGACGAACGCCATCGAACCGACGAAATCCTTGAACTTGACGGTCCGAACCAGCGCCCCGTCGTGATGCTCCCATCCGGGGACTTGGGCGAGCAGCGAACAGGCCTGTTCCTCGCCCATCGCGGGCACGCCGCCTTCGCAGGGAACGCATTTCTTCTTGGACAGGTCCATCGGTCTCCCCTTTCAGTCGCACCAGTCCACGCTCATCAGAAGCCACGAGGAACCGCACGCTGTGCCACCGAGGCTGACTCTGGCGATCGTGGACGCGGTCATACAGCGGGTGCTACTCCCCGCGTGGCTCGATGTGTAGGATCGTCCTGCCTTTGCATAGGGCCCTGTACCGCCTTCCCGTGACGTTCATCCGGTAGTCCCTCCCTGCTGGGGAAGCGGAGCGTCACGACCTGGCCCTTCGACTTTCCGTCGTCGTCTGCGCGCCCATAGCCGCGTAATGCGGTCGGTCAGCGCGATCACAACGGTCATCGACAGGATCGTTGACCAAAGGCTGCACTCCCTGAACCCAACGACCGCCACGGCCCAGTAGATGAGGAGCCACTGAATGAAGTAGAAAGCCGTGACGTTCTTGCTCCAGTAGAACAGGAGGCGGAACACAGGATTGGCGGGAACAACGCTTGTCACGAAGTGACAGATGCCCGTCCAGCACAGGACGAAGCCGACGACCCATGCGACGATGATCGGCCTGGCGTCCGGGTAGCCGCCCCCGGGAAACTGGGGGTCCGCATGCCCGACGGCAGCCGCGATCGCAGCAAGACACGACCCAGTCAGAATCATGCCGCCGAAGAAGGCATGGTGACGGGCGCTGGCGGAGATCCAGGCACCCCAGGCCATGCCGACCAGCGAATAGCTCAGCCAGGGGAATATCGTGTGGATCACACCGTCGTCCGTGCCCCAGAAGAGGGACAACATCCAGTCCAAAACAGGCCATCCCGTCATCCGTCCCCAGAGCAGGGGAGCGCCGATCGCAACGGGAACAGAGAGCAGCAGCCATTGATAGGGGCGGGGCATACACCATCTTATGATCGCCAGAACGATAAGCGCCATGCCGGCGTGCTGAAGGATGTCGACGATCCAGAACTCCGAGGTCGCCGTGCGGGGCGCGATCTGCTCGAGCGTGATGATTCCCAGTCGCGTTGTGATGATGATGGGCAGCGTGCCACGCAAGAGATTCAGCAGATAGCCCAGCAGAAGCAGCTCGACGCCCCGTCGTATCCCCTTGCGGACCGAGGTCCGCGAGGAGAAGGCCTGCGATGCACCCATCAGGAACATGAAGGTGGGTGCGGAAGGCACAGAGCCCAGGAAGCCGATGACCGTACCGAACGTCGTACGCCACACGCCGGGCGAGGCGTGTGCTGCCGTGACGTGAAGCATCACAATGAATCCTAGCGCGAGTCCGCGCGCCAGGTCGAACGCGGCGATGCGCGACCTGCGCGATGGGGCGCTTCGGAGGTCTTCACGTTCGCTCATTGAGCAGCGCTCCTGCCGGTTGAGGAACAGGGCGATTCTATACGCCTTCGTCCACATATCGAAGGTGGTTCGCCGCGCAATGTCTAGAGAAAAGCCGTCGATAGGGGAGGACTCACACAGAATTGCCGTACGCCCAGAGCGGGACGGTGCGACAAGACGCACCCTATGCGGGTTACTCAGTTCCCCGACACATTTCCTTGCCGCTTGCCAACAAGGAAGCCATAGCCGTCCAACACGAGGACCTTCTTTCGGCCCTTCACGGCCTCTTCCTTCACCCCGTGGGCGAGCAGCGTACGCAAGGCCGACCTTCCTTCGAGAGGCCCAACAAGTCGAACGCTGACCTGTTGTCCGGTCAGATTGACGACCGTCAGGATCTGCTCGCGGTCAAGCGTCCGTAGGTACGACAGGACTGCTTCGGGGGCATCGTTGTCCACCCACGCGACTGCGCCGTGCGTCAGCGCCCGCTCTGTATGGCGCATCGCGCACAGCTTCTTGCAGAACGCGAAACGCGCCTTGCCCGTCGGCGTCTCGGCGTTTGCCCAGTCGATCGGCAACCGCCCGAAGATGCTGTGGCGGGCGGTGTCGGCGACCTCCTGCCCGTTGTACAAGAACGGCACGCCGTCGAGCGTGAACAGGACAACCAGCGTGGCGTCGACGCGCCGGGTCCCCCACGCCCTCTCAATACGGTTGTGCCACGCGTCGTTGGCGATGTCGTGGTTGTCAATGAACCGGATGAAGCGGGCCCCACCGCGCGGCCGCTCGTTGCGCATCTTGGCCCATCGTCTCCTGATCCCGGCGGCGTTGTCCCAACGGAACCCCCAACCATAGTCGAGGTCAAACGCCTTGAGCTGATCCTCGCGCCGCCGTCCCTCGGCCAACATGCAGATATCGGGGCGGATCTTCTCCAGGCGATCGCGCGCGGTCTCCCAGAAGCTCAAGGGAACACCGTCAGAGACGTCGCAGCGGAATCCGTCGACGTCGAACTCGCGGACCCAATACGCCATGTTCTTCCAGAGGTACTCGCGGAGTCTGGGGCTGGCGTGATTCAGGGCGGGGAAGTTCCACTTGGCGTAGGCCACGTTGCCGTCCTTGTCCCGCTTGACGAAGTCCGGGTGCTCCTCGAGGAATCCCGCCGTCGGGCCGCAGTGCAAGTAGACCATATCTAACAGCACGCGCATCTGGAGCTTGTGCGCTGCGGCGACAAACGCCTTCAGGTCGTCGTCCGTTCCGTACTCCGGGTCGACGTGGAAGTAGTCCTTGATTCGATACGGATTGCGCGGGTTGTTCATTCGGGAGGCCTTCTGACGCGGGCTCCAGAATCTGCGGTCCTCGTCGTCGTCGGCCACGAAGACGGGGCATAGGTAGACGATGTCGGCCCCCACCTCGGCGACCTTCGGCAACCGGGCCGTCGCCGCCCTGAGGGTGCCTTCGGGCGTGAAGGCGCGCGGCTGGATCTGGTACATCACGCCGCGCGTTACCCACTCCGGTGACCGCCGCGCCTGTCGCTCGTTCAGCCCAGACGACCGCGCGTCTCCCGATAGACCTGCCAGCAACAGCAGTCCCGTGGTTCCGATCCCTAGCTTCCGCATCCTTCAGCCCTTTCGATTGCGATCACGACCAGGGGGCTCTGCCAGTAGGTTTCGTAGTCGGCGTCCGGGTCCGTCGGGACGGTCAACCCGTTCACGCCAGCGCGGACGGGCATGAGCGCCAGTCGGAACGGAGGCATGCCTTAAGGCGCGCCCTCCACGACTCGGGCAGGGCCATCGGCATTCCCCTTTCCAGCGTGATTCCCCGTCCCGTACGGGCGATCTAGCGATACACGATACATCCCCTGGACCAAGATGCCCAGGGGCCTGGGTCCCTTCTCCGCCACCTCAGCAACGCCGCCCAGGTGTTCTGGGCGTTGCCGTCAACCGCACATGGTGTAGACTGATCTTGAGTTGGACTTCCCGCCGAGCGACAAGGAGCCATCGGCATGGCCACGGTCAACGCGCAGACGACCAAGATGGATCTGTTCTGTATGGAGATGAAGCCGGAGCCGTGCGGGGTGGTCATCTTCGGCGCATCCGGCGATCTGACGAAACGGAAGCTCTTGCCCGCGCTGTTTGGCCTGTTCCGTCGCGAGCTCATGCCCGAGGCGTTCTTCGTGCTGGGGTGCGCGCGAACCCAGATGACCGACGACGAGTTCCGCGCAAGCGTCCGGGAGGCCATCTCCCAGGCCGCCGCCGATGCGCAGGCTTCGGATCACGACGCGTTCGTCCAGCGCTGTCACTACGTCCACGGGGACTACAAGACCCAGCAGTTGTACGCCGAGCTGTCACGGCGGATACGGCGCCTGGAGATCGACCACGAGACCGGCGGCAATCGGGTCTTCTACTTTTCGATTCCGCCGGAGATCTACGGAGACGTGGCCAGACGATTGGGCCGACAGAAACTGACCAAGCAGCCGGCCACGCGCGGGTCGTGGCGCCGGATCGTCGTCGAAAAGCCCTTGGGGTATGACCTCCAAAGCGCCCGGGAACTGAACCGGCGATTCCAACAGAACCTGGACGAGGAGCAGATCTACCGCATCGACCACTACCTGGGCAAGGACACGGTTCAGAACATCTTGATGTTCCGGTTCGCCAACGCGATCTTCGAGCCGCTCTGGAACCGGCGGTACGTCGATCACGTCCAGATCACCGTGGCCGAGTCGGTCGGCGTGGAGCACCGGGCGGGGTACTTCGAGAACACCGGCCTGCTTCGCGATATGTTCCAGAACCACATGCTCCAGATGCTGACGATGGTGGCCATGGAGCCGCCGAGCTCCTTTGACGCCGACCGTATCCGCGAGGAGAAATCCAAGCTGCTTCGGTCGATCAGGCCGTTCCCGCTGGACCGGCTGGGGGAATGGGTGGTCCGCGGACAGTATGGCCCGGGGCGAGGCGGGGACGGCGAGCCGGCAGGCTATCGCGCCGAGCCCGGCGTCGCGCGGGACTCGGCCGTGGAGACCTACACCGCCATGAAGGTCATGATCGACAACTGGCGGTGGCAGGTCGTGCCGTTCTACCTTCGATCGGGCAAGCGGATGAAGCGGAGGGTCAGCGAGATCGCGCTGACGTTCAAGAGCGTCCCGCACTCCATCTTCACCCCCATCCTGCCCGATCAGCTCGCTCCCAATATCCTGGCCTTGAACGTCCAGCCCGAAGAAGGCATGTCGCTGACCATCCAGGCCAAGACCCCAGGTCCCAAGCTGTGCATGAGTGCGCTGACGATGACATTCAGCTACCGCGAGGCGTTCGGTGCCGAGCTCCGCGACGCCTACGAACGTCTGCTGCTCGATTGCATGTTGGGAGATCAGACGCTGTTTACGCGAAGTGACAACATCGAGATCGCTTGGTCGCTGCTGACGCCGGTCCTCGACGCGTGGGAAACTGCCGGACAAGCGGGCGACACCGAGTCGCTCTACGCCTACGAAGCGGGAAGCTGGGGACCGACACAAGCCGACACGCTGCTGGCGCGGGACGGACGGCGCTGGCGAACGCCCTGAATCGCCCTGCACGTCCGCCTCGTGCGACCCTCCGCCGGGATCTCTCCGGGCACACAGACCTCTCCGGGCCTCCCCCTTCGCCGGGACGCCTGACCGACCGTACCTCTTCTATGGGCACATGGAAGAAACATGGCTGCCCCAGCATCTGAACCAGTGAAAGCAGGCGAGGCGACGCTAGCCCGGGCAAAAGCCAGGGGAAGCCGCAATGGGAACTGCTCGCTGACGATGCAAAGATCGGGAAGAAGGCTGGTACGGGTGTTTTTCGGCTCGCCCACCTGGATCAGCTATTCTCGGCCCCACCCTCTTCGTGGAGGGTGGGTCTTTTTTTGGGGCAAAGCACCGTTGCCGGGAGCTGACGCGGCTGCCAGCGACGGTTAGGATAACCCTGTCGAATCGGAACGCCATCATTTGGGCAAACGCGGGTCATGCTCGACGCCGACGCCGGGAGGTCGTTTGCGATGATGCGATGCCTGATTCTCGGGACGGTCGCGCTCAATCTTGCCCCCCATCTGGGTGTGCTGGGCAATCTGGCCCTCGCTCAGTCATCCTCGGCGCCCCACGATTCCCGCGACACTCCCCCCTATGTCGACGTTGCGATGATCACCGATGTCACTTCGGTGACGCCAGGTCATCCGTTCCTGTTGGGGCTGATCTTCGACGTCAAGCCCGGATGGCATATCTACTGGAAGTACAGCGGCGAGACCGGTCAGCCGACGCGGGTCGAATGGGTCCTGCCAGCGGGGTTCAAGACGGGCCCGTTGATGTATCCGGCCCCTCACAAGTTCGTCGATGCGTCTGACATCATCTCGTTTGGCCATGAGGGTAAGGTGCTGCTCTGGACCGAAGTTACCCCGCCCAAGACGCTCGAGCCGGGCAAGACGGTGAAGCTCTCGGCCCGGTCGAACTGGCTCGCATGCAAGACCCTTTGCGTGATCGGCAAGAAGGTCGTTTCGCTGCAGCTCCCGGTGACGGCCCGCTCGGGGGACGTCAAGTCGCCGAACGAGAAGCGGTTCGAGGACGCACGCCGTCAGATGCCTGTGCTCCCGGACCAAGCCCGGCACGTTCAGGTCGAGACGGGGCTGAACGTCGATCACGTCCGCCCGGGAGATCGGTTCGAGGTGGGCGTGCGTCTGACGATCGCGCCGGGCGCGCACATCCAGTCGCACACGCCGTTGGACAAGGGCCTTGTCGCCACGGACCTCTTCCTCGGTGGGCCCGATGTGATCGACCTGGGCCGACCCGTCTTCCCGTCGGGGAAGATCCGGGAATTCCTCGGCACGAAGGTCAGCGAGTATGCCGGACAGGTGGTCATCCGAGTCCCGGGCCGCGCGACGGCCGATCTCGAGCCCGGGAAGATCCACGTCGATGGTGTTTTGGTCGTTCAAGTCTGTCTCGAGGGCGGCGCGTGCCTTCCGCCTCAGTACATCGCTGTAGACGTCTCCCTGGTGGCCGCTGGCACCGGCGCGTCGATCCAACCGGCGAACGCCGAGTGGTTTGGCAGTCCACCTGAGCCGACAGCCAGGCAGACGGCAAGTCTCGATAGCTCCCCGACCGATCCAGCCACGCATGAGGACAAGTCGACCGGGCTTGGGCTCCTGTTGTTGCTGGCTCTCGCCGGAGGGCTGGTGTTGAACGTCATGCCGTGCGTTCTGCCCGTGATCAGCATCAAGATCCTCAGCTTCGTGCAGCAGGCGGGCGAAGAGCCGCGGCGCGTCTTGATCCTGGGAATGTCGTTCGTCCTGGGGATGCTCGTCTTCTTTCTGGGTCTCGGCGTGCTGGCCATGTTCGTCCGCGTCGGGCCCGGATGGCTGCTTCAGCGCCCCGAAGGCGTGATTGTCTTGACCGCCGTGATCTTCGGGTTCGCGCTGAGCCTGTTCGGCGTCTTCGAGGTTCGCCTTCCCGGCGGGGCGGCGGCGCAGCTAGGCCAGGCTGCAACGCGTGAGGGACCAGTCGGTGCGTTCGCCAAGGGATTCCTGACGACCATCCTCGGCACGAGCTGCACCGCGCCCTTCCTGTCATATGCGTGGGCAGGGGCGTTGACCGTCGGCCCGGCGGCTCGGCTGATGATCTTTGCAGCGATGGGCGTTGGGATGTCATTCCCGTACATGGTTCTCTCCGCCAAGCCGGCTTGGATGAAGTTCCTTCCCCGCCCGGGCCCCTGGATGGACGGGTTCAAACAGTTCATGGGCTTCCTTCTGGTCGCCACGGTGTTGTGGTTGCTGTGGGTCCTGGCCGGACACGTCGGTGCCGAAGGGGTCGTCCTGACGTTGGTCTTCCTGACGATCCTGTCCCTGGGATTGTGGGTCGTCGGTCGGGTTCCCCTCAACGCGGGTCCGGTCCGATCTTGGGTGACCTATGCAGCCGCTGTGGCAATCGTTCTTATGGGGGCCGTCGGTCTCCATCCACAGCTGCGCGGGCTGACGATGACCGAAACCGACAGCGCAACCGCACCAGCGAACCCCGCGGCATTGACCGCGCTTAGCTTCGCAGAATCGATCCCGTGGCAGACCTACCGGCCGGGACTGGCGGAGGAGACCGCGGCTTTGGGCAAGGTCGTCTACGTCGACTACACCGCGCGGTGGTGCCTGACCTGCCAGTCCAACAAGCGACTCGTCCTGGAGACCCCAGCCGTTCGCGATGCCATGCAACGGCTCGGCGTGGTTCCGATCCGAGCGGACTTCACCTCCATGGACCCCGACATGAAGAGAGAGCTGGCGAGGTTCAACCGTCCTAGCGTGCCGCTGAACCTCGTCTACGGACCGGGCCGCGCGGGCGACCCGATCGTATTACCCGAGCTGTTGACGAAGGACCGCGTTCTCGAGGCCCTGAAGGAGGCGGCATCGATAAGACCCGATCCGCCCTCCCGTTGACCCGGCCTGCCGAGGGCAGATCGGCGAGCTCCTGGCCTGGTTTCCCCCTTCGGCCACCCAGGGGGGGGCAGGCTGTACCGTGAGGAGCGAGACACCCGGCGCAGAGGAAGCTGCAGGATCCCCCGCCGGGAGGCCGGTGTAAGCTATTTCACAGAAATGGGATACAGTCCTCGCGCGTAAGCCTGAGAGACGGCCAAGTGTATCACTACTGCTCCTGAGACATATTGGTGCCTCTTGAGACATTCTGCGACCCCGAAACCCCGCCCTCTTGACTCTTAACCTATTATCAAAAAAGGGGCTATGTTCTTGCTCCGCCTTCCCCGTCTTCCGACTCCTTGTGAGACACGCCCATCGCTTCAGAATCAGGGGGATTTCCGTAAACACTTGTGAAAACAATAGATAACGTCTCTCGCAATCCCCATTCCGGTACCTGGCACATCCCTTGCTCTTATGCGTGATCAGACGGGGGACCAACAAGGCCATCGATCAGTCGATGACCGCTCCGGGAAGGGCTGTGATTCCGGGGTACTTTGCAGAAGGGACAAGGTGAATCATGGGCGAGCTGAACGTGAGCAAATCGTCGCAAGCGACGTCGGTGCTGGACCCTCCCTCGGGTGAATCCCAAAGCGATGAGGCGATCGGGCATCAGGACGTGCCCGTGAACTGTCCCGATTCGCCGACATCCTGCCACGAATGCCCGCTTGCTGAGGACTGCACTGAGAAGCAACTCGTGGAGGCGTGCAAGCAGGGCTACGTAGCAGCTCAGCGACGGCTGTATGAGGATCACAGCGAACGGATCCTGTCGCTGATGATGCGGATCACCGGCAACGAGGAGGACGCCTTGGATCTGTCTCAGCAGACGTTCATCCGCGTGCTGAACCGCATCGGTGACTTCCGAGGAGAGTCCGCGCTGGGCACCTGGATCCATCGGGTTGCCGTGAACGAGGCCCTTCAGCACCTGCGGCGCAAGAAGCGCCAGCAGCGGTTCGCTGAATCCATCGCCAAGGAGCCACGATGGTCCGAGCCGATCCACGAGGATCCGTCCCTCTCACTGGACGTGCATGCCGCGCTGCGGCAACTGCCCGAACGGATGCGAGAGATGGTGCTGCTGCGGTACGAGCAGGGCCTGGACTACGCCGAGATCGCCGAGTCTCTGGGTGTCAAGCAGGGCACCGTGGCCTCCGGCCTGAATCGGGCTCGCAAGCAGCTTCGGTCGATTCTGAAGTAGGCGTGGTGAACGGATCGGGCCATCCCATCCTGTTCTGGCAGTCTTGAGTTCGCCGTACCCCCGCGGTAGAACAGAGGCGCCGTTCATGCTTGACAGTGAACTGGGTCAGCGGATGCTTCCGCGTCCAGTCACGCCAGCGGGGTAGGCAATTGTTCAATGAGGTCCCCTCACGAAGGTTGTCGCAGAGAGAAGGAGCAGAGCCATGCCCACATTGGTAACCAAGGAAGCCCCCAGTTTTACGGCACAGGCTGTCATGCCTGACAACACGTTTGCGGAGCTGACGCTCTCGTCCTATCGGGGCAAGTACGTCATCCTGTTTTTCTATCCACTCGACTTCACGTTCGTGTGCCCGTCGGAGATCATCGCCTTCGACAAGGGCCTGGCGAAGTTCAAGGCGAAGAACGCCGAGGTGATCGGTGTTTCGGTAGATTCTCAGTTCAGCCATTACGCTTGGCGAAACACCCCGCGCGACAAGGGCGGCATCGGGCAGATCAAATACCCGCTGGTTGCCGACCTCGACAAGGAGATCTCTCGGGCCTACGGCGTGCTCTCCGAGGGGTCGGTTGCCCTGCGAGGGCTGTTTCTGATCGACAAGGAAGGCGTCGTCCGCCATGCCCTGGTGAATGACTTGCCGCTTGGGCGGAGCGTCGAAGAGGCCTTGCGCGTCCTCGATGCCCTGCAGTACACCGAGGAGCATGGCGAGGTGTGCCCGGCGAACTGGCGTGAGGGCGAGGATGCGATGACGCCGACGGCGGATGGCGTGGCCGAGTACCTGGCCTCGCACGCGGGCTGATCGGCGATGGGGTGCCCCAGGCCTCTTCGGCGTATGCCTCAGGACGCGTCGTCCGGCGGCTGCGCTGGGGCGGACCGCATCTCTCCGAGGAATCGGTAGAGGGTGGCCCGGCCCACGCCGAGCTTCCGCGCCGCCTGGACCTTGTTTCCGTTGCATGCCGCCAGCGCCTCTCGGACGTCCTGGTCGCGAAGCTTCCGTGAACGGCGCACCCGGGGGCGCGTCACGCCCGCTTGGGCGGGGGCGATCTCGGGAGGAAGATGACCGGCGTCGATCAGGTCTCCCTTGGCCTTGACCAGCGCGTATTGAATGGCGTTCTGGAGCTCCCGGACGTTGCCGGGCCAACGGTAGTCCATCATCACCGTGATGGCCTCTCCAGACAGTCTCGGCGTTGACCGATCGCCGCTTTGGCAAGCCATCTGCAGGAGATGCTCGGCCAACAGTGGGATGTCGCCTCGCCGCTGACGGAGCGGCGGCAGGTTCACCGGCACGACGCAGAGCCAGTAGAAGAGGTCTTCTCTAAACTGCCCGCCAGCCACCAGCTTCCGTAAGTCTCGGTTCGTTGCGCTCACCACGCGGACGTCGGCCCGGAGATGCTCCTCGCCCCCGACGCGTTCGAACGTGCCATCCTGAAGCACACGGAGCAGCTTGACCTGCGTGTTCGGTGCGAGCTCGGCCACCTCGTCGAGGAAGATCGTGCCGCCGTCGGCGAGCTCGAATCGGCCCTTCTTGTCGCGGATCGCGCCGGTGAAGGCGCCCTTGACGTGACCGAACAGCTCTGTCTCCAGCGTCCCCGCCGGCAAGGCGCCACAGTTGACCGGTACGAAGGGCTTGCCGTTGCGGCGGCTCTCGCCGTGGATCGCGCCGGCCACCAGCTCCTTGCCGGTGCCGCTCTCCCCCTGAATCAGCACGGGGGCGTCGCTGTCGGCCAGATCGCGGATCAGGTCGAAGACGAGCTGCATCTGGTGGTCCCGCCCGACGATGCCGTTGAAGCTCTGGGCGTCCTCCAGCCGACGGCGGAGTTGCGTCAGCTCGGTCACGTCCCGAAAGCAGTTCAGCACGCCGACGAACCGGTCCTCCTCGTCCGTCATCGGCACGACCGAAACTTCCAGCCGCCTCTGCTTGCCGCTCTTGGCGGTGAAGTTCAGACTATAGGCAATCTGCTGCCGCAGCTCAGTGTCCGATTCGGTGAATCGGCACGATCCCCCGCAGAACCCCTCGGGGAACACCTCATGGCAGTCGCGATCGACGACCTCGGCGCGGTCGTACCCGGTGATCCGTTCTGCGGCCCGGTTGAAGAAGGTGATCACGCGGTCTTTGTCATGGGCCAGCACGCCCTCCGAGAGGTTGTCCAGCACGAGCTGGAGGTTCTGCTGCCGCGAGATCAGTCTTGCCAGGTCCATCGGGCTCATGATTTGCCTTGTCGTCTTGCCCGGGGGCGGCGGTTGCACAGACGAGCCTCTCGCCTCTTCCGCCAAGATACCTGATTCGATCCCACTTGCAACCGCCCCGTTCGGGGGGCACGGGACTCGAGGTGGACATCTGGTCGCAATCCAATGGGACAGGAAGAATTGCGGCCGCACGTGCGTCTAAATGGGTGGGAACCGAAGGTTCATGCTTGACCCTCGGGATCGGATTGCGACAATCCCTGGTTGCGGAGAAGTCCAAGTCGCGACTTCTCCTGGCCGTCTCGGAACGAAACGTCGTCGTCAAGGAGAGACTCACATGAGGAGAGCCGAACGCTGTGTGTTCGTCTGTGGCCTGCTGCTGCTGCTCGTCGTGGGATGCCAGCAGCCGTTGAGAGTTGGCTCGTCGGCACCTGACTTCTCCGGGGTGACGGACGAAGGCAAAACCGTGAAACTCGGCGATCTGATGGGCGAGAAAGGCGTGGTGGTCTACTTCTACCCCAAGGACGAGACGCCCGGATGCATCACCGAGGCCTGCGCGTTTCGAGACCGCCTGGGCAAGCTTAGCGCCAAGGGCTACAGCGTGGTCGGCATCAGCAGCGACTCGGTCGATTCACACAAGGCCTTCAAGGCCCACCACAAGCTGCCCTTCACGCTCATCGCCGACGCGGATGGCGCGATTGCGAGGCAGTTCGGCGTTCCCATGGCCCAGAAGACGCTCAGTGGCAAGCCATCGCTCCTCATCGAACGACAGACGTTCATCATCGACAAGAACGGCCAGATCACCGAGCGCTTTGCCGTGAAGGACCCCGAAGAGCACGTCCGCAGGACGTTCGACAAACTGGGTGTGCCCTTCAACTAGTTGGTCTTCCGTGCTGTGCATGGGCGGGAAACCGACGTCGGGCCGTCCGTGTGTGAGGCGGGCCGATCGGCAACGCGGGGACGCAACCCGAGCCGCATCGTCGATCGATTCGGCGAGACACGTACCGGCCTTCCCGACGCCGAGGACCGGTACAGACGCGACTGACGACCGGGAGTGCCATTGTATGGGGCGCGAAAGCCATTCGACAGATGCGTCCACACGAGTCGGTTCTCCCCGGAGTCAGCTTCCCGTCGGCGAAGTGCTTGTCCTGACCGACCTGGTTGCCTACGCGGACGGATCGATCGTGAGTCGGACGCTCCTGTCGAATGACGCCGGCACGTTGACGCTCTTCGCGTTTGACGTTGATCAGGCGTTGAGTGAGCATTCAACGCCGTTCAATGCCTTGGTTCAGATTCTGGACGGTCAGGCGGAGCTGACCATCGGTGGAAGGGTCGTCCCGGCAGGTCAGGGCGATCTCGTCCTCATGCCCGCCAACGTGCCGCATGCGGTCCGGGCGTCACAGCGGTTCAAGATGCTCCTGACCATGCTGAAGGCCGAGACGCGGCGGCGAGGTCCGCTCGAGGTTGAGGAAGGGGGGGACTAGGACAACCGACTTGGAGACCCGATCGGCCTCCCAGCGTGACGGTTCGCTTCGGGTCTCGTTCTGGCTTTCAGGAGGCACCAGATGCTGAAGGATGGTGAGAAGGCGGCAGTATCCCAACGAGACAAGGTGACCTACGCAATCGCACCGCACCTTCCGTGTGGCGTGGTCACGCCCGAGACGCTTCGCAAGCTCGCAGACGTGGCCGAGAAGTACGGCTGCGCCGCGGTGAAGGTGACCAGCGCCGCCCGGATCGCCCTGGTGGGTCTGAAAGAGGAGGATATCGACGCGGCATGGGAGGCGTTGGGTATGGCGCCTGGGGCGGCGGTGGGGATGTGCGTCCGGAGCATCAAGGCCTGCCCGGGGACGACCTTCTGCAAGCTGGGTCAACAGGACGCCCTGGGCGTCGGGCTCAAGTTGGACGGCAAGTATCACGGCATGGAGCTGCCCAGCAAGTTCAAGATCGGCGTGAGCGGGTGCATGAACCAGTGCGCCGAGACGTGCATCAAGGACCTCGGCCTGATCGGGAAGAAGAAGGGCTGGACGGTGATGGTGGGTGGCTCGGGCGGTGCCAAACCGCACCTTGCCCAGGAATTGGTTGAAGGCCTGACAACCGACGAAGCCCTGGCGGTGGTCGACAAGGTCATCGACTTCTATCGCCAGAACGGTAACAAGCGCGAGCGCCTCTGGAAGACGATCGAGCGCGTCGGAATCGACGTGCTCCGTGCGGCGGTCGTGCCGGGATGATCTGATGGGAGCGGGTCTTGCCCCAACAGGCTGGCAACGATCTGGAGCTCGGACAGGGAGGTTCCGGCGGCCTTGGGTCATCTAGGCCACGAAGAGGAGCGCGACATTGACGTGATTGCGACCCCCTTCGAGAGAAAGACGGCGGCCCAAAGGGAGCGCGCAAAGCCGTACCGCATCCGGCCGGCCAACCGCGTGCGCGTTAAGAGCAGGTGAGTTGACTGGCTGGTCTTGACCGATTCGGCAATTTCATCATCACAGGAGACTCCAATGTCCGTGAAGGAAACGCAAGACAAGATCGTCGCGACGATGGAGAAGTGGCAGAAGATCGAGAACGCGTCGGTGGCTTCGACCGGCAGGGTCATCGCCAAGACGGGCAACCCGCTTGTTCGCCTGGTGATGGAGATCATCCAAGCCGACTCGCAGATGCACTATCGCGTGCAGCAGATGGTATCTGATGCCGCGGGCACTGGGACGGTCTCGATCAGCCCGGACGAGCTGCTCGAGGTCTGGGACATGATCGAGAACCACATCAAGATCGAGAAGCAGACGATCGAGTTGGCCGAAGAACTGCTCGAAGCGGTGAAGGGCAAGAACATGGTGGTGGCGGAGTACCTGCTGCACTACCTACGTCTGGACGAGCAGAAGCACGAGGAGCTTCTGGCGGACTTGGAGGGCGTCAAGAAAGGGATGTACCCGTACGGCTAGGCTGGACCGTGCGACGACCGTCGGGCTTGCCCGGGCGGCGTGGCCTTCAGATGCCGTGGGCGCGCCTGCGCCTGAATCTGTCTGCATAAGGAGATGGACCATGGGAACACCGACCAGGCGAGAGTTGCTGGGGTTTGCCGGCGCGTCTGCCGCGGGCGCGGCGGTCGTGGGCTGGCCCGGTTCGTTGGCGATGGCGGCCGGTCCGGGCGCGATCAAGCCATACAAATTGCCCGACCTGCCCTATGAGTACGGCGCGCTCGAGCCGGCGCTCGACGAACGGACGCTGAGGATTCACCACGACAAGCATCACGCCGGATACGTCAACGGACTGAACGCGACGTTGGAGAAGCTCGAAGCCGCCCGCAAGTCGGGCGACTTCGCGGCGATCCAAGCGCTGTCGCGGGCGCTGGCCTTCCACGGATCGGGCCACTTGCTGCACACGCTCTACTTCGCCAACCTCGCGGCCGAGGTCTCCAAACCGGGCGGGGCGCTCCGGCCTGCCATCGAGCGGCAATTCGGAAGCCTCGAAACGCTGTGCGCTCAGCTCTCCGCGGCGAGCGAGAAGGTGGCCGGCAGCGGATGGGGCATGATGGCCTACGAGCCGATGGGAAAGCGGCTGCTCGTCTTGCAGATCGAGAAGCACGAGAACCAGATGATCTGCGGCGCGATCCCGCTGCTCGTCATCGACGTCTGGGAGCATGCCTACTACCTCAAGTACCAGAACAGGCGAACGGACTACATCAAGGCGATCGTGAAGCACATCAACTGGGATGTGGTGACGCAGCGGTATGAGGCCGCCTGCAAGGCCCCGGACTGAAGCTGCGCGGAAGATCGCGGCGGCACGAGCGTATGACCCGCCGCGCTGGTGAGATACGAACAGGAGACAACGCGATGCCAGTCGAAAAGCTGCAAGTCTACAAATGCAACGTCTGCGGGAACATGGTCGAACTGATTCGTGCAGGCGGCGGCAAGCTCGTCTGCTGCAACGAGCCCATGGAGCTGCTCGCAGAGAACACGACGGACGCCGCCCAGGAGAAGCATGTCCCGGTCATCGAGAAGGCCGACGGCGGGATCAAGGTCAAGGTCGGCTCCGTCCCGCATCCGATGCAGCAGGACCACTACATCGATTGGATCGAGGCGATCGTGGACGGCATGACCTGTCGTCAGTTCCTCAAGCCCGACGACGCACCGGAAGCCGTCTTCCAGGTCGAGGGCGCGGACGTCTCCGCTCGCGCCTACTGCAACCTGCACGGGCTCTGGAAGTCATAGCCGAGCGCCGAAGCCTGGCACGCACCGCTGGCTCTGAACGTGCGTGCAGGAGGAACGTTCCTCATGGACCCGGTATACCTGTCCAGGGTTCAGTTCGCCCTCACCGCGGGGTTTCACTTCATCTTTCCCCCGCTGACCATCGGGATGGCCTGGCTGATCTTCTGGATGATGGGTCGTTACTGGAAGTCCGGCGATGACTTCTACCGCCGAATGGCCCGGTTCTGGATCAAGCTCTTTGCGGTGAGCTTCGCCGTGGGGGTGGCCACCGGCATCACGATGGAGTTCCAGTTCGGCACGAACTGGTCGGACTACTCCCGATACGTGGGCGACATCTTCGGTGCGCCGCTGGCGGCTGAGGGGATACTGGCGTTCTTCCTCGAGTCAGCGTTTCTGGGTGTGCTGATCTTCGGCTGGAATCGCGTCTCGACCGGGAAGTTGTGGTTCGCCTCGCTGATGGTGGCCGTCGGGTCGACCCTGTCGGCTTTCTGGATCATCGTGGCCAACTCGTGGCAGCAAACGCCGGCCGGTTTCGCGATCCGCAACGGCCGGGCCGAACTGACCGACTTCTGGGCGGCCGTCTTCAATCCGTCCACCGTTCCGCGATACCTGCACACCGTAGACGGTTGCCTGATGACCGGTTCGTTCTTCGTGCTCGGCGTCAGCGCGTGGTACCTGTTGAAGGGCCGGCACGTGGCGTTCGCCAAGGCCTCGTTTCGGGCGGCGCTGGTCTTGGCCTTCGTTTCGTCGGTGATCCAGCTACCGATCGGGCACTACCATGGTGCCCAGGTGGCCCGCACGCAACCCGAGAAGCTGGCGGCCATGGAGGGGATCTTCAAGACGCAGACGTACGCGCCGTCGCTGGTCTTCGGCATCCTGGACAAGGAGAGCGAAACGGTCCGAGCCAAGATCGGAATCCCAGGCCTGCTGAGTTGGCTCGCCCACGGGCGGTTCGACGCCGAGGTCAAGGGGATGGACGCGTTTGCCAAGGACGAGAGGCCGCCGCTGCCCTATACGTTCTACACGTTCCGGCTGATGGTGATGCTGGGGTTCTTGATGATCGGCGTGACCGCGCTGGGACTGTTCTTGTTGTGGCGAAAGCGGCTGTACGAGAACCGGCGCTTCATGAAGCTGGCGTTGTGGTCGATCCCGATGCCCTTCATTGCCAACCAGCTCGGGTGGTTCTCGGCCGAGGTCGGTCGCCAGCCCTGGGCGGTCTACCGTCTGCTGCGGACGAGCGATGCGGCTTCGCCGACCGTGCCGGCCGAACAGATCCTGTTCTCGATCATCCTGTTTGTGCTGATCTACGCCCTGCTGTTCGCGCTCTGGGTGTTCCTGATCAGGCACAAGATCGCGCACGGTCCTGAGGAAGAGACACCAGCCCGGCAGACCGCTGCCGAGGGGGTGCCGGCATGACTGCATTGCAGGTAACGTGGTTCTTCCTGATCGGCGTCTTGCTCGTAGGGTACGCGATCCTCGACGGGTTCGATCTGGGCGTTGGCATCTGGCATCTGTTCGCAAAGGGAGACGAGAACCGCCGCACGCTGCTCAACGCGATCGGGCCAGTCTGGGATGGCAACGAGGTCTGGCTGCTGACGGGGGGCGGGGCGATCTTCGCGGCGTTTCCCCACGTCTACGCGACGGTCTTCAGCGGGCTGTACCTGGCGTTGATGCTGGTGTTGTTGGGGCTGATTTTCCGCGCGGTCTCGATCGAGTTCCGCAGCAAGGTGGCCTCCCCTCGTTGGCGCAGCGTTTGGGACACGGCCTTCGCGGTCGGCAGCGCGCTGCCCGCGCTGCTGTTCGGTGTGGCGATGGGTAACATCCTTCGCGGCCTGCCGTTGAACGAGAGCAAGGATTTCGCGGGGACGTTCTTCGGCCTGCTGAATCCCTACGCGCTGATGATCGGCGTGCTGGGGTTCGTGATGTTCGCCACGCACGGGGCCAACTACATCGTGCTGAAGACCGAAGGCCAGCTCGCCGACCAGGCACGGTCCTGGGCCCGCAGGTCGTCCGTGGCCTACCTCGGCCTGTTTGTGGTTGCCGTCGTCGTCACGGTGATCACCCAACCGCAGCTCCTGGCCAACTGCCGGGCCCTGCAGTTCCTGTGGGTGGTCCCGGCGGTCGCGCTCGTGGCGATCGCCATGACGTGTGTCGCCAACAGGAAGGACCAGGCGGGAAACGCGTTTGCCTGGTCGACTGTCAGCATCGCCGGGTTGATGGCGATGTGCGGGGCGGGGATCTTCCCCAAGATCGTGCCGGCGCTGAACGATCCCGAGTTGAGTCTCACGATCGGCAACGCCTCGTCCTCGGCGCGGACGCTTACCGTCATGCTCGTCGTCGCCCTGGTTGGCATGCCGCTGGTCCTGATCTACACGGGCTGGATCTACCACACGTTTAGAGGCAAGGTGCGGCTGACGGCCGACAGTTACTGAAGCTGCCTGCTTAGGATCCGACGTCGCCCTGCGGGCCCCCGGCTGTTGATGGATCGCTTTCAGTCGCTTCGATGACGGGCCGCTTGAGCGGGATCGTCCCCGCATGCTGTGGCCATGCCGACGATCTGGGTCAGCACACGGGGCAGCACCCGGTGTGGCCCTCGAGATCCTCGTCTTCCAGGTCAGACACGTCTCTGAACTCCTCTGCGAGCTCGGGCCCGAGCTTCCTGAGCCAGTCCCGGTCGGCCAGGTCGGCCAGGGAATGCCGGTTCAGGACGTCCTTGATGCCCCGGTTGATCAGCATGTACAGCAGGCGGCATTCGCACAGATCCGCCTTGATGCAAATGCCGGGCGAGCCTACGCATTCGACCACGTTGATGGGTCCGATGGACGCTTCGACGATCTGCCCGATGCTGATCTGCTCGGCGGGGCGCGCAAGCGAGTAGCCGCCCTTCCTGCCGCTGACGGACCGGAGCAGCGCCGCGCCCTTCAGGGACATCGCCAACTGCTCCAGATAGCGCCGAGAGATTCGGGTTGCCTTGGCAACCTTCTCCAGACTCATGGGGCTGGCGGCGTCTGAATGCCGAGCGATCACCACCATGGCTCTCAACGCATACCGGGCTCGGGTGGAGAGTTTCATGTGCCTCGGAGATCCCCCGGAACCGCGGGGATGCGACGCGACGGGGTCACCTTGGTCTGCCGACCATAAACCACATATAACTCGATCGGAATTTCCTGTCAAGGGCTTGCTCAAGGCAACGACGGCAAGACAGGCGATCGAGGGGGCAGTAGGCGCATAAACGACTTTTTTATAATGTCTTATGAGTCCCTGCGCCGTCCCTCAGTGCAACTGCGGTGCGGACTGGACAGGCATGGTGGGAGTGGACTGCTCGGACTGACCCAGCCATCATGCCCAGCGCCACACCAGAGGCATTCGCAGCCCGGGATTCGGACGCGGTGCCCAGCATAGCCAAAAAGCACTTGACGTGCCGCAGAAACCATGGGAGTCTTTGGTGAGCGAGCCGTGATCTGTCGACGGTTGACGGAGACGCCGTTACGCGTCCGATGGAGATCTTGTCCATGACCGAAGCTGAGCCGGCCACCAAAAAGATTCTGATTGTAGATGATGAGCCTGATGTGGTGACCTACATGGAGACGCTCCTGCAGGACAATGCCTATGACACGGCGTCCGCCGCGGATGGGCAGGCAGCCCTGGACAAGCTCAGAAGTGAGCGGCCCGACCTGGTATGCCTTGACATCTCGATGCCCGAGAAGTCCGGGGTCCGTTTCTACCGGGAGGTCAAGGACGACCCGGAGCTGGCCAAGATCCCCATCGTGGTCGTCACGGGCGTGACGGGGTTCGGTTTGGATCCAGAGGGGTTCAAGAAGTTCATCAGCAGCCGCAAACAGGTTCCCCCGCCCGAGGGCTTCGTCCCCAAGCCCATTGACCGGGAGGCGTTGCTCGCCACGATCAAGCAGCTCTTGTCCTGAGTCATTCCACTGAGCGCTGTTTGCGCCTCAGATCCATTCTGAGGTGATGCCTATTCTCCGGGTACGCCGACCGCACGGCTTCCGCGTGGCTGGCTACCTTTCTGCTCTCTTCTTGGCCAGCACGTCGATCGTCACGACGATGAGGATGATCAGTCCGGTGACCACCTTGCGGTACTCCGCCCCGACGCTGAACTGAGTCAGGAGGTTGTCGATCACCCTCAGCAGGAGAACCCCCGTCAGCGTTGCAGACAGACTGCCGCTGCCCCCGCCCAGGGGCGTGCCGCCAACGATGACGGCGGCGATGACGTCGAGTTCCTTGCCCATATGGCTTTCGGCCTGGGCGGTCGCCGTCATTCCCACGAAGACGGCGGCCGCGACCGCGCACGTCAACCCGCACAGCACGTACGTCGTTGCCTTGATCCGGCGTGTGTTCACACCCGCCAGCCAGGCCGCCTCCTCGTTGCCGCCGATCGCGAAGACGTAGTGGCCGAAGCGCGTGAACCGCAACAGGTAGATACCGATCACGAACAGCACGAGGAAGATCACGATCGGCATCGATAGCTTGTACGCCTCGCCCCACAGCGGGAGCTGCGCGTCGTAGATCCAGCTGAACTGCCTGCGAAGGGCGATGTCGGCGACCTGCTTGGCTTGGCCCCCGCCGGTCAGGATCAGCGCGATTCCGCGGAAGACCAGCATGGTGCTGAGTGTGGCCACGAACGGATTGACCCCCACACGGGCGATGAGGATGCCGTTGACGGCCCCCAGCCCGATCCCCACCGTCGCCGTCAGCAGCAGCGCCGTCGAGATGGCCACCGCCGCTCCGTAACCCGACAGCGCATCCATGGTCAGGATCAGGACCACACTGCAGACCGCCGTCATCGAGGCCACCGACAGGTCGAACCCGCCCGCAATCATCACGAACGTCATGCCCAGAGCGATCACCCCCAACGCCGCGGCGTTGGTCAGCAGGTTGTCGACGAGGTTGGTCCAACTGAAGAACGTCGGGCTGTTGATCGAGGCGAACGCGCACAGCACGACCAGGATGATCAGAATCGTCGCTCGCTGCAGCTTCCGGAAAGAGCGTGCGTCGGGTTGGCCGGCAGGCGTCAGTCTGCTCGATTCGTTGGCCATTCGCGTTCGCCGTTACCCCGCGCATTCGGCGAGGAGCGCCTCCTCGTCAATCTGCCCGCCCGGCATCTCCCCAGCGACCTGCCCGTTCCTCAAGACGAGAACGCGATCGGCGAGCTTGGCGATCTCGATCAGCTCCGACGAGATCAGGATGATCCCCCGTCCTTGGCGGGCCAGGTCCACGATCAGCCGGTAGATCTCCGCTTTCGTGCCGACGTCGATCCCTCGCGTGGGCTCGTCGAAAATGAGCACCTCCGGCCCGACCGCCAGCCAGCGCCCGACGATGACCTTCTGTTGGTTGCCGCCGCTGAGCGCCTGGATCGCCATGTCGGCACGGGGCGGGTCGATGCCCATCTGTTCGATCATGCGGTGGGCGTGGCGGGCGACACGCCCGGGCGACTGGAATCCCAGCACGCTCGCCAACCGGTCGAGGATGCCGACGGTGAGGTTCTCGGCAACGGGCCTGCCCGTGAGATTGCCCTCGAGCTTGCGGTTCTCCGGCACCATCCCGATGCCCATCCCTCGACATCGGCTGGGAGACCTGGCTGCAACGGGCGTGTCCCGGAGCGTGACCGTCCCGTTGGCCCGGTCGGCGCCGATGATGGCGCGGACGATCTCGCTGCGGCCCGATCCGACCAGGCCGGCGATGCCGAGGATCTCGCCGGCACGCAGTTCGAACGAGACGTCCCTAAAGACGCCCGGGCGGGTCAGGCCCGCTACCCTCAGCAGGATGTCGCGCCGCTCGCCGTCTAGCGCGCTGACCCGCGTCGGGAAGACCTCGGACAGGTCGTGGCCCAGCATCGTGCGGGTCAGGTCGGACATCTGACACGCGGCCATGTCCCTTGTGCCCACCCGTCTGGCATCGCGGAGGACGGTGACGCGATCGGCGATCCTGGGCAGCTCGGCCAGGCGGTGCGAGATGTAGATCATCCCCAGCCCTCTGGCCCGGAGATCTTTGATGACCTCGAACAGCCTGTCGACGTCTTCGACGCTCAGCGAGGCGGTGGGTTCGTCGAAGACGAGCAGCTTGACGTTGCGCCGGACCGCGCCGGCGATCTCGACGAGACACTGCCTCGCCGTGCTGAGCCCCGCGACGCGTTCATCCGGGTCGAGGTCGAACCGCAGGTAGTCGATGATGTCCCGCGCCGAGGACCGAAGGGCTGCGCGGTCCATCCGCCGCGTCCACCGTCCCGCGCGCTCGTCACCGAGCATGATGTTCTCGGCCACGGTCAGATTGGGCAGGACGCTGAGCTCCTGATAGATCACGCCGATGCCGAGGTCGCGGGCCTGACGGGGATGGGTGAGCCTGACGGGGCGGCCGTCGAAGAGGATTTGGCCCGTGTAGTCGTCGAACCGACCGGCCAGCACGTTCATCAGCGTCGACTTGCCCGCCCCGTTCTCGCCGACGAGCGCATGGACCTCGCCAGCATGGACGTCGAAGTCGACGCCGTCCAGCGCCCGCGTGCCGGCGAACGCCTTGGTGATCGCTCGCATTTCGAGGAGTGTCTTGTCGGTCGAGGACATCCGGCTGCGAACGCTCCTGTGCCTGACTACCAGTGATGGGGCAGTATATCACCGCTCACCAACGTCCCCCAGGTCCTGCGCTTGCTGGCCAGCTGCCCCGGGGCACCAACGACGAGAACGCCGTTCGTCGGTGACCACTCGAATCCGCTACGACAGCGCACGGTATGCCTTGCAGGCAGACGGTTTGATCCTCCATGCAGGCGGCTTAGCGTTCTGGTCCGAAGGTCTCTTCGCTCTCGGCCGGTGGGCCTTCGGCGATGGGCAGGCGGACGCGGAAGATCGTGCCCTCGTCGGGCATGCTGCTGACGTCGATCCGACCGTCGTGCTCGTGGACGATCTTGAGGGCGACCGCGAGCCCCAGGCCCGTTCCCCCCTGGCCCTTGGACGAGTGGAACGCCTCGAAGATGTGGGGAAGGTCTTCGCTGTCGATGCCAGGTCCGTTGTCGGCCACGGTGAGAATGGCCTCCTGGGCCGACTCATCGAAACGGACCCGAACGTTGATCACACCTTTGTGCGGCTCGACGGCGTCGATCGCGTTGTTGATCAGGTTCAGGACCACCTGGTGGACACCATCGGGGTCGACGGGGATGGGCGGGTGGTCCTGATCGGCCTCAGTGAGCAGCATGACGTCGCGATCGTCGGCGTGACGCTGAACCAGTTGCACCACATCGCTGACGATCTGCCCGAGCTGGACCATCTGCCTGCTGGGTCGGCGGTCCTTGCTGAAGGCCAGCATGTTCGCCGTAAGGTTGTAGATCTTGTCGAGGTTCCGCTCGACGATGGGCCATCCGCTGGCGATGGTCTCGACCCTGCCACGCTCCAAGCCGCTGTCGATCATGTCGGCCCCGGCGCGCATCCCCTGCAAGATGTTCTTGATGTAGTGCGACAGGTAGGCGACCGTCTCCCCGGTGGCGGCGAGTCGCTCGGTCTGCATCCGAGCGGATAGCAGCTTGAGGTTCTCCAGGACCATACCCGTCTGTTGGCCGATCGCGACCATCAGGCGGAGTTGTTCGTCGGTGTACTGTCGGTTGGCGACCGCCGTGTCGATGTGGATGATGCCCAGCACCTCCTCCCGAACGATGATGGGCACACAGATCACGGATCGAAGCCCGTAGTTGTGGATACTGCTGTCCTTCGATGCGGCGAAGCGTTCGTCGGTCTGGGCGTTGGTGCATAACACGCCTTCCTTACGACCGACGACGTGCTTGACGATCGTCTCGCTCGTCGTGATCTGACCGCGGTTGCTCGTGCCGCCTTTGGTCCGACATCGCACCACGTGCGGCAAGAGCTCGCCCGACTCCTCGTCCCGCATCAAGATGAACCCGTGGTCGACGCGGATCTCCTCGAAAACCGTGTCCATCACGCGTTCAAGCAGCTGGTCGCGGGAGACGATCGAGCCAATGGTCTGGAGCAAGCCCTGCATCACACGCCATGCCCGCACCGCTCCGGCCGTGTGCGGGTCGGCGATGATGACGCTGTCCTCGCTGCTGGAGGCCCGGCTGACGATCGAAGAACCGATCTGCGGGCTGGTGATGTCCAAATCCACGCTGTCGCGCGGGAAGAACGTCCCGTCGAATTCGTAGGAGCTTTCCTCACCGCCGTAGACGATCAGCGTACTGCCCATGCGGATCTGATCGCCGTTCTTCAGCAGGATGGGCTCGGCCACCCGCTGGCCGTTCAGAAACGTGCCATTGATGCTGTTCAGGTCGACCAGCTGCCACCGGCCGTTCTCCGGCAACAGCTCGGCATGGCGGCGAGAGACCGTGTGGTCGGTCAGCGGCACGATGTTGCTGGACCGACCGATCGGGACCGGGCCACGGCCGGTCCGGTAGACGCGTCCCCTATCCGGGCCCTGAAGAACGGTTAGGGTAGCCACGGATTTTGTCCCCAAAACGCTTCCGGGACTGCGCAGACGCGCCAGCACGCCCGGTTAGTGATCAGTAACACCCCGTCGTCCCCCCCACAGACGCAGGGGGGGAGGATATGAAGCACTCCCCTTGTTGCTTCTCTACGAGGATTGTAAGGAATGGTTCGGTGGGTGTCAATTTTCGTAAGCTTCCGGTGGACTCCTCGGTGACTTGCTGCGGGCTGAGAAGCCGTGCGTTCGGAGGAGCCATTCATCCGGCGTGCAGTGTCGGGGTTCGCTCACGCGGCAAAGCCCTATCTGGCTTCAGGGCTACTCCCATCCCGCCAAGGTACGACGGAGTGTCAGCGTCGTTGTGTCGGGGAACGCCGGCATACGAGAGCCGTCCCCCCGGTGAATAGCACGGCGAGGGCTGGGGCCGCGGCGCCGCAGCAGCCGGCCGGAGCAGGAGGCGGGACGACCTCGACCGTCGACGTCGGCCACTGCGTTTCGATGGCCTGGAGGCTGCCGTCGGACAGGACGCTGACGGGGAAGATGAATTCGATCTTCCATGTGCCTGTCGCGTCTGCTGACGCAGTGAGCGCCGCACGCACCAGCACATCACGCTTGTCGGCTGGCTTGACCGTGCTCTGATCCTTCGTGTTCGTCGTAGCAACCAGGTCACCGTCCAGCATCTTGATCTCGGTGAAACCCTCCGCCCGTGACCCCTCGTCGATCAGGGCCTCCGGATCGCCGAAAGCCGAGTTGGCCGCATCTAGCTTCAGTGTACCCGTCGTTCCTTCCTGCGGTGTCAACCGCATCCTCAGCGTGTAGCCATAGATCGCGGTGCTCGAACTGACCCGGACAATCAGGGCAGCCGGCTGACCGGCTTGTGCGGGCGCGGGATCTGCGGCGACCGAGACCGACGTCGTGGCCAGAGACGCGTTCGGAACCGCCGCCATGAAGGCCGCGCAAGCCCCGAGGGACTTCGTCAACCTTCCGGGCGTGATGGTCATGTCCATTCCTCCGTCTTTCCCGCTCAGCTAGTCCACGAGGAGTCCAGCGCGGAGCAGATCATCGCTGTCCACGGCGGCTTCGGCCAATCCATCCAACACTGCGTCCGGACCGACGGGCAAGAGGGCGGCAGCCCAATTGCCAAGCGCAGGGCTCGAACCGGCCAGCAACCCCTCAGCCAGCAGGGAGGGCGACATGCCCAGCTCGTCGCCTGCGGATGCGGGTCGCTGCTCGGCAAGGTCCACCACCGGGCCCGCCTCGTCGTCGAGCAGCCCGCTGGCGGGGCGCACCGCCAGCTCCTCGCTTGTTGCCGATGCCCGATCCTGCTCTTCGAGATGCCGCACGGCGTCCTCCAGACCTACCCATTCCAGGTCTTCCGCTATGGAGCGCACAGAGACCGGTCGCTTGACATCAATCCGCTCATTCCTGAAGACGGTCGCGCCGGAGGCCCAGCCCGCGGGCTGACCGATCGCCCATTCGCTGACTCCATTCGCCGCGGCGGTCAGGCAGATCGACTTGCTCGCCTTCTGACCGTTCTTGGGTGGAACGATGAAGAGGCCCACGCCCTTCATCAGGGCCTTGGTGTCGTCGCTGTCGAGCTTGCCGTCGCCGTTGACATCGGCCTCAGGATCGTAGACGTCGTTCATCGCCGTCTGCAGGTGCCCGGCGTCCAGTACGTTGACAGCCATATCGCCGTTCAAGTCGCCGGCCAGACAATGGAAATGGTAGACGTAGTCGTCGCCGGGCGTATCGTCGCCGTTGCCGTCGAGCTGCTGGCCGATCGAGTCCGTCACGCCCTTCCCGTCGATTCGCAACTCATAGCAGCCGTCGGCCAGCGCCTTGGTGAACGAAAGCGTACACACGTAGGCGCCCTCGTCGTACTGGAAGTTGGCTGCTCCGATGGTCACCGGCGTGTCGGCATCCACGCCCAGACTCAGGAGCGTCACGTCGCTGGGTTCGATGTTGACGTCCTTGCCGAAGCCGATCTGAAGGGTCCTCACGACCGATCGCTGCTCGAGTCCGCCGGCCACCTCCACGGATGTCACCGTCGGCGGCGACTGCGGCACGTCTACCCGCGTCGTGGCATCGGCGGAGGCCGGCGCGGCTTCGGTGTGGCCGACCTGGTCGGTGGCCGTGCTGTAGAAGCTGTAGGTGTGACCGTCCTCGGCCGAGAACGTCGCCTGCGTCTCGGTCGTGTCTTCCTGCCACAGGACGTAATCGCCGCCATCGGTGGAGACATAGATGTCGTAGGAGGCGAGGCCGGAATCCGAATCGCTACCGCTCCAAACGACATCGAACGAGTCTTGGTCCATCGATTCTGGCAGGGCGTTGACCGCGCTCGTAGGCGCGGCGGCGTCTATGGTGTTGAGTACCGTCCCGGTCGTGATCGGCGGATTGACCCCGTAGGTCGGGTCGAACGTGATGGTCGCCTGGTTCTGGATCTCCGTGCCGGTTGGCAGACCGGCCTTCGGCAGGACGGTGAAACTGACATAGCCCTCGCCCCGACCGGTCTCGTCGTTGACGGGAAGGAACCCGGCCAGCGGGTCCTCCGGCAGGTCCTGCGTTGCGGTGTCCAGCGACCGGAGATGCCAGGTGACAACCCCGGAGTCGGGATCGATCCATGCTTCGATGGTGACGGGGTTCGCGTCGTTCGGCACATTGGCCACCGAACTGAATGTGTAGCGGCCCTCCGGCACGCCCACCTCGTTGTCACCGAGGCGGATCGCGCCGAGCTCGAAGGTAGACCAGTCGAGCGCGTCATTGAGCTGGTCGGTGATCAGCAGTTCCTGGACGGGCGCCGTGGCGCCTTGCTCGGGATCGTTCTCGAAGTAGATCGTGTACGTGATGGGCTGGTCGTCCGTGATGTATCCCGCTTCGCCAATGCCGAGGGTCGCTTTCTCATTGGGGTCGCGGCTGCCGTGTATGGTCGTTGTCAGAAAGTCACTGACCGCGACACCGAAATCATACCCGCTCTGGGGCACGGTGTGCTTCACGGTTCCTGCGGTGTGCTGGTGATAAAGACTGAAGGACTCGTCTCCCGCGAAGTCAGGGGTCTGTCTCTTGACCCCATTGCTAAGCGTCCCGAACTGACTGAAGGCGTGGTACAAGTCCGTTTGACCGTCCTTGATACCGGCGTTCAGTTGCTCTTTCAGATGCCACGTCAGCAGGCCCTGGCCGTCCCACGTCTCATACGCCTCGGCCGACGAGGCCGTGATGACGACCCATTTGTCCGGATCGAAACCACTTGGCGCGTGGTGAGGCAACTTGATCCAGGTCCTCAACCTGTCGGCAAAAGCATTGGAGTAACACGCGTCGAGCACCACGACGATCTTCTTGGCTTCGGTGTCCTTGAGTTGGTCATGAATCGTCTCCCAGCCCACCACATATTGGCCTTGCGTGGCGCTGCTGGTCGTTGGGAGGACGAGTCCGTCGCCGAGACCATGCCCCGAGTAGTGAAAGACGATCATGTCATTGGGCCCAGCCTCCGTGCCAATCCTCTTAAGATTGGCCAACATCAGGCGCGCTCCGGCATGCGGGACATTCGGGACGGACCCCGGGCCCAACGGGTCGCCGTCGTTTCGTCCTGGCGCGTCAAGGACCAAGGTCATGTTGGTACGCGGGACCTCGGCGTATTCATGGTAGAAGGACGCCCAGCTCTTCGCATCCTTCGTGGCAGCCCGCAGATCGACTCCCCCCGAGTAGTAGTGCTGGTAGTCGCCGCTGCCGACGAAAAGGCAATGGACCTGTTGGGGGATTGGCGGACCGGTCTGACTCCCGGCAAGAGCGCTCTGTGCCTGGCCGATCTCGACCAAGAGGGACTCGAAAAGACGCACCCCGCCGCCCTGCGCTTCGAGCAGTGGGACGTCGGAGGTCTGACTAAGCGCCACGGCGTTGTCGGCCAGTTCCTGCACCATCTCGGCCGTGTCGGACCCCAGCTGGCTCTTGAGCTGATCCCAGAATGGAGACCACTCCTCATCCGTGAACCCGTCAGGACGGGCAGCGGTCTCCCAGGCGTCCCAATCCAAGGAGTAGTTTGCCAGCGACGCGGCGTCGATCGGTGACGCCTTTACCGACAAGATCACCTCGTCGGTTCGGGGCGGCGTCACGTAGATCGTTCGACTGTCGGCATAACCAGGGGCCATGACCGGACCCGGCGCGTCCGGTTGCGCCGTCAACAGGGCCAGCTCTCCCTCGACCGGGGGGCCACCGGGCGTGAGGGCGAGTTCGGTACCTGGCGGAGTATCTAGCTTCATCACCAGCATGGCACCGTCTACCGTCCCCCGGTTGCCCCAACTGAGGGTGATCGGATACTCCCGCCCCCACCGCGCGTCCGAGGGTCCCTCGACATCTACCCAATAATCGGGCGATCCGCCGGGGAGGATCTCGAACGCCCCCGCAAGCTTCTGGCTGGCCCCGTTCGGCGCGGTGACCCGTACATCCGCGGGTCCTGCCGGGGCCTTGGAGAGGCTGAACGTCGCCAGGATTCGCGTGGCATCGACCTGGTGCAGCGCGTCCGGGGTGATCGCCGTCGCATCCGCGGTGATGAGGTCGACTTCGGTTCCTTCGGGGAAGGCCTCACCAATGACCGTTATCGTGACCGTTCCGTCCGTGCCCCCCTGATCGGGTGTTACTGACAGGACGTCGAGGTCTACCGGGTTGGCCGTGAGCGTATACGTGGTGGGTGCGTCGGTCAGGGCCCGCGCGTAGGCGAGGACGTAGTAGACCTCCGCCGAGGCATCCGAAACGCTGAGCGATACATCGGCCGAGTTCCACTGTTCGCTCCCCATGTCGTAGTACTGGCGGGTCGGCACATGTCCGAATGCTACGTACAGTTCCGAGGCGCCGGCGTCGTCCGCGAGATCGAGGGCGACGTGGAAGGCCTGACCGTCCGCGGGCGTGACCTTAAACCACTGGGACTGGCCCAAGGCGGCGAATTCCCGGGTCAAGGGGGTCCCATCGATGGGGAGTTCGGCCAGGTCGAGATCCACCGTCCAGTCCGACGTCGTCGTGTTGTTATCCTGGTTCTGCCCCTCGAATAGCTCGCTTCGTGCGTTGGTCAGGACCTCCCAGTGGTAAGCCCCGACCGTGCCTCCGGGCACGCGAGCCTCGGCAGAGACGGTGTACGTTTGGCCCGGGCCAAGGACGAGGCCGTCCGCCACGAGGCCGTCGAACATCGGCAGGACCGTGGGATGGTTGTCTGGGCCGAAGACCAGCGAGACCCTGTCATGCCACGGCCCCACGGCCTGGCCGGCGCCGAGGTTGGCGACGGTCCACTCGACGCGGACGGTTTCTCCAACCATGACGTCGGATGGTCCGGCGATCGAGCTGACGACCAGGTCGACCGTGGACTCCGCGGTCTCGACGAACTCGAAGGCGCCGAGATCTGCATAGGCGCCGCTGGCCGTGGGGGTGCCGGTGTTCTGGGTCCGCGGGTCGTCGTACCGCGGGGCCCCCATCAGGTCGTTCTCCGGGGCCGCCGTCCCGTCACCGGCGTCGATCATCGGGCTGCAGTACCCGAGGTGATAGTCCCGGGCGGCCCAGTCCTTGTATTCCGGGTCCACAGACATGTTCCCGTCGGTCCCGGTCGGATCGTCCATCCCGACGTAATTCGTCGAGGAGGAGCGGGGATCGACCCACACGTTGTTGTGGCGAAACGATTCCAGCGTGCCGCGGAGGTATTCGACGCCGGTGCTCTTGTTGTTCGTTACGATGGTGTTCACCACCTCAACCGTCGCGCCGTTCAGCAGCATACCGATCTCGTTGTCATCCAGCGTGCAATTGATGACACGCACATGAAAATCGCGGCCACCGAACATATTCGAGCCGGCCTCGGAGAGACCCCCACCCGCGCAGATGCCCTGATAACCGCCGGCAACAAGGCTGTTCTGCACCGTCACGTCACTGAACGAGCAGGCGATTATTCCCCCTCCGCTGCGGTTGGCGTCCAAGGACGCGTCCTTCAGAACGCTGTTCGACACGCTCAGGGTCGCCGCCCGCCGGGCCCAGATCATCCCGGGAGGGCGCTCGCTGTAGGTGGGTCCTCCGCCGTACCTCATCTCGACGTGGTCCAGGACTGCCTCGCCGCCGTCGACGTCGATGCGTCGCCAATCGCCCGGCGCCGGCGCCGTCGTGTTTCCGTCGTTGTTGGTGTCTCCGCCGACGATGTCGTCGCGAATAGACGTGAAGCAGATGGGTAGGGCTGGATCGCCGTGGGCAATCAGTTGCCCACCGGACTCCACCCGGATCCCACCCATCTTCTCAAACTTCACGACCGCGCCCGGCTCGATCGTCAGCGTCACGCCGTCGGGCACCACGACATCCGCTGTCACGTGATGCAAACGTCTGCCCAACCAGGTTTCGTCCTGCGACAGCGTGCCGGCGTGGTCGAGCAGGACATAGCGCAAATCGACGAACGCGTTGAGATTCAGTTGCCCGCCTCGCCAAACCATGAACCCATTCCAGTCTCCCGGACGGGGTAAGGTCTGCATTCCATCGGCGTTTGTGTCGCCGCCGACCGTGTCGTCATAGATAGAGGTCAGGACGATCGGGTCTTCAGCCGTGGCCGGCGCGTCGAGGGTGGCGCCGTCCTCGATGGCGATGTTCGTTCCCCAGGCGAACTTGACGATCGCACCCGGCGCGATCGTCAAACGCACCCCTGAGGCCACCGTCACCGAGTCGTCCACTGCATGCACCTCATCCGCGGACCAGGTCTGGTCAGTCTCGATCCGCCCATGGTGCCAGACGGTGCCGCTGCTCGATCCTGCTGTCGAGGCCGACTGATGCCCATCGTCGACCGACGCGAGGTCCACTTGTTGCACCGCTTCGTTGGATCCAAGGCCCGGGACATCGATCGATGGACCCATGGCGTCGAGCGGGCTCAAGGCTGCGATCCGCAGTCCATCGCTGAGCAACCGCCGCGGCTCCAGCGGCTCAATACGAAGTCCGCGCCTGCGTGGCCGCCTCCGAGATCTCGAACGACTCGCCAATCCGAGAATCATCTTCTGACCTCCCAACCAGGCAGCTGAGTTCCCTTCATCTCATCAAATGCATGACGTGGAGTTCCGCTCGGGTGCCTTGTGCAAGGAATAACATCAACTGAAGCGGCCGCCTCGTATCAGCCCACCCGCCGCTTCTCAACTGCGGGACCCCTGCGGGACATGCGAAGTGGCTTCGCTCCCCCGTTGGTTCCCCATCCGTGCCCCCTGCCCTCCAAGATCAGCATCAGTCCGGGAATGTGGCAGCGAGAAAGAAGGGCGAATCGCAAGTTGTCTCCCGCTTACGGATCTACGCCAACAGGTGCTATCCTGTAGGACTAACCTTCAACATCCGAAAGGTCAAGGGTGTTTTCCTTGGATTCCTGCCTGGACCCTCGCTCGAACAGGGCAGCTGAAGTGATCTCGCCGTCGAGCACATCGTCCGTCCCGTTCGGTGGGAGGGAACCATTACGTCCGCCCTTGACGGGGACCGTTTGGCCCGCGGCCGCGCCGGCGACGCCAGCCCCTATTCCTTCCGGCTTCGTACTACTCCCGCCTGAACCACTTGTCTCAGGCAGACCGAAGTCTATCACACCTTCATCCTCAGTGACCTGGTTCCCGCCAGCCATCCACTCAGACAGGTCAAGGCCACTGCTGAGTCGCCTCGCAACACGGACAAGATCGACGCGAAGCTGTTGTGCGAGCTGTTACAGCCGAACGCGTTTCCGCATCCGGTTCACCTGCGGTCTGGGCAGCCTCGTGCGGTGCGGGGGGTGTCGACGCTTGTTGGCTGGCAGCGGGTGTTGGCAGTGGGGGGCGTGAGGCGGTGTTTGGGCCGGGACGTGAATGGTACACTTGTTTGGCGCGGCAAGCGAGGCCGTAGGGTCTCAGGCAGGTTTTGGGTGCGACCGGACCGCCCCGTTCGGCTGTGGCGGCGAGGGCTCCGACGAGCTGGGTGGGCCCATTCACGCCCCGCTGCCGGTCCGAGCGACGCGGTCCTCGATGGTCGTGGAGCTGAGAGGGTTACCGGGTATCGGGACGGCAGGACGTCCCGACCTGAAGGGGTGTTGGTGATTCCGCTTGAAGCGCGTGTTCGAGGCAGGAGAATCACCAGGACAGGACAAAGGCCGGAGTCCAAGGTCATCAGGATGCGGGTCGTGCGGTCTTGATGGAGGCAGCCCGCATGGTTTGGCTGGCCTTCGAGGGCCGGCAGGGAGAATGGGCGCCTCCGTCGATTGACAGGACCCGCTGAGTGTGCGGCGTTCAGCGCCCGTGCGAATGGGAGGTCGGCCAACCACCACGGCACAAGACCTTGCGACCTTGAACGGTTCGCTTCATGGGAGCCAACCATGTCTTTGACAGACGCCACTGCAGACAACATCGGAGCGTTGTTCCAGGAGCACACCAAGTACAAGTACGTCACCACCCCCAGCGACATGGTGCTCGGCCGACCCCTGCCGGCCGTTCAGAACGCCGTCCCCCCCGATGCAGAGACGGTGGACCTGCCGCGGTCTGCCGCCGGCGGCGACCAGGCTGACTGGTTCTGGCGCCTTGTCGCGTCCCGTCGATCCCGACGCAACTTCGCCCCCACCCCCCTCGGGCTGGACGACCTGGCGTCGCTGCTGTGGGCCACTCAGGGCGTCCTTCGCGTCATTGAAGGTCATACGATGCGGACCGTGCCCTCCGCGGGCGCGCGGCACCCGCTGGAGACGTACGTGATCGTGAATCGGGTCGAGTCGCTCGAGCCCGGGCTGTACCGTTACCTGCCGGTCGATCACCGCCTCGTTCTGATCCGCCAAGACACCCGTTTGGGTGAACGGGCCGCGGCGGCTTGCCTGCAGCAGAACATGGTGTCTCTGTGCGCGGCCACCTTCGCGTGGACGGCCGTCATCGACCGAGCCCGATGGAAGTACCAGCAGCGGGCCTACCGGTACATCTACCTGGACGCGGGTCACGCCTGTCAGAACCTCTACCTGGGGTGCGAGCTGCTCGGGCTGAACTGCTGTTCGATCGGAGCCGTCGACGACGACGTGATGAACGAACTGATCGGCGTCGACGGACAAGAGGAGTTCATCATCTACCTCGCCGTCGTGGGCAAGCGACGAGGGTGACGCTGCGCGTCCTTGGAGGAGCCTTTGGCCTTCACCTATCCTGAGGGGGAACGCGGCGCGAAACGTCACGGGGCGGCCCGATCAGAACGTCGGACGGCGGTTGTGTGCAATCGGAGCCCTGAACGGAGTTGACGGGGTTCCCCGGCTCGCTGAATAATACGATCCGAGGGGGTGTTTCATTGTCAGTACTCGAATGGTAGCATGATGTTCGGTCTCGATCCGGGCGTCAAACAACCGCGTTGTCCAAAGATAGGAGGAACATTCGATGGTCAGGGCAGGAGCATTTCTCGCATGCGCTTGTGTCTTGGGGTTGGCCATAGCCCAGCCGGCCACCGGTGCCATCCGCTATGCCGTCACCGATCTGGGGTGCCTGCCGGGCGGCGACGTGAGTGAGGCCAGGGGCATCAACGCCCATGGGGTCGTGGTGGGGGACAGTGCATCGTCGGAGGGCGCGCGGGCGTTCCGGTGGCGGAACGGGGTGATGACCAGTCTGGGGGTGTTGCCTGGCAAAGACGCCAGCCTAGCGCGCGACGTGAACGACAGCGGGCAGATCGTCGGAACCTGCTACAACATCTCGGGGGGCTCTTCGCGGGCGTTCCGGTGGCAGAACGGTGTGATGACTGACTTGGGCCTTCTGCCCGGGGGGAGCTCGAGTGAGGCCTACGCCATCAACGCCGCGGGGAAGATCGTGGGAGATAGCGGCAACCCACCGGGCGGCCTGGTGGCGTTTCTGTGGCAGAGCGGGACGATGACGAGTCTGGGCAATCTGCCCGGCGGGGTCATGTCGAAGGCCTACGCCATCAACGCGTCAGACCAAATCGTGGGCCTCAGTCACATCGGCGCGATCGGTTCGGACACCGCGCACGCGTTCCTCTACCAAGGGGGCACGATGACCGACCTGGGGCGTCTGCCCGGAGACTTCTGTTGTGCCGTCGCGTGGGCCATCAACACCAGCGGACAGATTGCGGGCACCAGCTTTGGCGCAGACGACACGCGGGGGTTCCTCTATCAGAACGGGGCCATGACGGACCTGGGAGACCCACCCGCGTCGGGTTTCTGGGCATGCGGCATCGGCAAGAACGGGACCATCGTCGGATACTCCGGGCACCGCGCCTACCTCTGGGACGCAACGAATGGACTCCAGGACCTCACCGGCCTGTTGAACTCGACGGGATCGGGATGGGTGCTGCAGAGCGCCAACGCCATCAATGATTCCGGAAAGATCGTGGGCGTCGGGTCCAATCCAGACGATCGTCCTCATGCGTTTCTGCTGACCCCCACGAATGAGCCCGACCCCACGCCAGCGGACCCCGTGACCGGATGCAGCTCGGCTGGGATGCCCCTGATCGCTTCGATTTTGGGCGGCGGGCTGGCCTTGCTTGGCGCCGCTCGGGCAAGACGCCGTCGATGAAGCACCGTTTGTTTCTAAACGGGTTAGGACTGTGAATCTGACGAATGGTATGGAATTCCCCCGGGTCATTTTGGGGAAAGACGTTCCACCGAGCCAGTTATAGCGTATTCTGCCACACATTGCCTGTCACCATACGCTTCAGTTACGGAATCAGCTGGCCAACCCTGAGCCAGACGTCCTTCTAGGCGGAAACGCCTGCATTGATAACCGAAAGCGCCCTGACTCCTTTCTGACTCCCTTGTCATCCTGTACGGATTCCTTTTGACTTTGCCTTCCCGTGTGGTATCTTCATTGATGGCGAGCACGTCTGTTGTTTGCGCATTTCACTGGCGACAGAGAGCTGTCGCCTAGTCCTTCTTTGTGACTCATGGAGGAGAGGAGCATGAGCGCCAAGAGCGTGTGCGCACGGTGCGTGCTAGACGATACCGTTCCGGGTATCCGCTTTGATGACTGGGGTGTGTGCAACCACTGCGGGTTGTATGACAAGCTGGACAGGAAGTTCGCGCGCACCGTCGAAAGCGAATCTCGGTTCCTCCGCCTGATCGACAAGATCAAGGCCAAGGGCAAGGACAACGCATACGACTGCGTCATTGGACTCAGTGGCGGGACCGACAGCAGCTACTGTTTGTGTATGGCGCGGAAACTGGGACTGCGACCCCTCGCCGTTCATTTCGACAACGGTTGGGTCTCCGAAGTCGCGCGCCAGAACATCGACAGGCTCAGCAAGGCCCTCGACGTCGACTTGATTACCGTTGGAGCCGACTGGTCGGAGCTGCGAGACTACTACCGCGCCTGCCTCGAGGCCTCCATCCCCGAGATGTGTTTGCCTTGCATGGTGGGAATCACGTCTTCCTTGTACGAGGCGGCTTCCGAGCTGGGGATTCGCTACATCATATTGGGCACGTCGTTCCGGACGGAGGGGCTCACCCCTGCGCGTTGGTACTACTGGGACGGCGCCTACTTCGACACTGTGATCAAGAGCTTCGGCGTCAGGAATGGCCAATCGCACAAGTTCAACAAGATGCGTCTGTCCGACTTTGCCCGCTATGTTGTGATCAACGGAATACGAACGATACAACTGCCGCTATACGTTGAGTACCGCGACGCCGACATCAAGCGGACGCTTAAGGAGGAGGTCGGCTGGCAGGATGGCGGGTACCATCATTTTGATTGTATGTACAAGCCCTTCCTCGCGTATGTCCAGGCCAAGAAATTCAACATGGATCTGAGGATGATCTCGCTGTCGGCGCAGGTTCGGGGGGGAGCGATGGCGCGGGCGGAGGCCTTGCGCATCCTGCAGGAGCCTGCCTTCCCGTCGAACGGGACAGCCATAGACTACTGCATGAAAAAACTTGGCCTCACTCCCGGCGAGTTGCGGCAGATCCTCGCTTCCGACACGAAGTCGTTCTTGGACTACCATTCCTACTACGACTATATGCGCCCGCTGAGGCCCCTGGCGAAGGCTTTGGGCAGGCTGAACCTGGTTCCCGAGACGTTCTATGAGAGATACTTCGAGTTGGTCTGATATCTGCCGCTCGGGGCGCGGGTAGGTCGAATCAGCGGACAGAATTCCCTGCAAGGTAACACGCGCATTCCTGGGGACGGATCGACGGCGCTGCCGGCCATGGGCAAGATGTTGCGGACCGACCTCGCCGCGCCACTTCGCGCGACGCTGCCAAATCGCCTGACGACTGGTGGGGTTATTTGCCAGTAAGAGAAGACGGGTTGAGCTCGGGCCTGACGCCAACGCCGTCACTGCCGTCGACGCCGCAGCCAGACGGCGGCGCCACCTATGCCCAGCGTCGTCAGGCCGCCCAGGGCGGGATCAGGCGCTACGTGCGCCGTCCCGACGATGTCGATCCTCAGATCGAGCGTCAGCGTCTGAGTGGTGGCCTCGGTGCTGATCACATACACGTAGGTCGCGCCGAGGTTTACGGTGAGGATGTCGCTTCCTTGCACCGACGTGCTGATGGTGAGGGGGAACGTCAGCAACTCTTCTGACCAGGCCCTCGTGTCCAACGTCGTGTTCAGTAGACCCGTGTAGATGATGACGAGATTGGCGTATGCGTCCGTCTCGATGGCGGCTGCCCCGCCTGGCCCGATGTGGGCGGGGCCCGTCGGCGCGAAGTCCTTGAAGCGAGCGCTTCCCGGGCCGATATGGGCCGTGGCGAGGCCCATGGAGGTCATCTGGATTTCCTGCGTGTTGTAGATGTCCGCTGTTCCCAGCACGAACGTATCGCTCGCGCCCACGTGCGCCTCGTTCTGCTGGTAAATGGTCATGCCGAACGTCCCCGCTGCCCACACGGTCAGCGGATCCGGCGAGTATGTGCCGTCCGGACTTATATCCGCCGTCATCGTCCCGGCGATGACCTCGAACGTGTAGTCCACGCCGTCTCCGAATGCCGGTGCTACGGCCAGACACAACATGCCCATCAGTACGGCGAGCGACTTCATGACCCGCTCCTTTCGGATAGGCCCGTCAAGGGAAGTGACCAAGGCGAGCGTTTCCAGAGACTACACAGTGCCCACAAGACGGATCTCCCGCTTCGTGCACGTGCCAACGTCATTGCTGTCGTCGGCGCCGCAGCCAGACGGCGGCGCCACCTATGCCCAGCGTCGTCAGGCCGCCCAGCGCGGGATCAGGCGCAACGTGTGCCGTCCCGACGATGTCGATCCTCAGGTCGAGCGTCATGGTCGTCGAGATCCCGGTGATGCCGATCGAAGTCGGGAACCACGCGCTCAGACTTGCGGTGACGATGTCGCTCCCCTGCACCGACGTGGTGATCGTGACGGGGAACGTCATCGCCTCACCAGCCCAGGCCCGCTTCTCCAGCGTCGTGTTCAGCAGACCCGTGAAAATGAAGGTGAGCTCGACATACGCATCCGTCTCGATGGCGGCCGCCCCGGCCGGCGGGATGTGGGCGGGGCCCGTCGGCGCGAACTCCAGGAACCGGGCGCTTCCCACGCCAAGCGAGGCCGTGGCGAGGTCCATAAACCACATCTGGGTGTCCTGCGCGTTGTAGATGTCCGCTGCGCCCAGCACGAACGTATCGCTCGCACCCACATGCGTCTCGCTCTGCTGGTAGATGGTCATGCCGAACGTCCCCGCGCCCGGCACCGTCACCAGGTCGGGCGAAACCGTGTAGTCCGGGTCCAGGTCCACCGTCATCGTCCCGCTGACCACCTCGAACGTGTAGTTCACCGCGTCTCCGAACGCCGGAGTTACGAGCAAGCACAACATGCCCATCGCTACAGTGAATGACTTCATGGCCCGCTCCTTTCGGATAGGCCCGCCAAGAGAAATGACCAAGGCGAACCTCTCCAGCGGCCACACAGTGCCCACAAGACGGACCTCCCGCTTCGTGCACGTGCCAACGTTATTGCTGTCGTCGACGCCGCAGCCAGACGGCGGCGCCGCCTATGCCCAGCATTGTCAGGCCGCCCAGGGCGGGATCAGGCGCTACGTGTGCCGTCCCGACGATGTCGACCCTGAAATCGAGCGTCAGCGTCTGAGTCATTTCGTCGTTGCCGTACCAACACACGTACGTCGCGCCGAGATTCACCGCAAGGACATCGCTCCCCTGCACCGACGTGCTGATCGTCAGGGGGAACATCAGCGCCCCCTCACGCGACCATCTCCTCGTGTCCATCGTCGAGTCCATCAGACCGGTGAAGAGCAGGACGAGATGGGCGTACACATCCGTTTCGATGGCGGCTGGGCCGCCTGACTCGATGTGGCCGGGGCGGGTCGGCGCAAAGTCCCTGAAGCGGGCGCTTCCCGCCGCGATATAAGCCGTGGAGAGGCCCATCAGCGATAGCTCGACCTGCTGGGTGTTGTAGATGTCCGCTGCGCCCAGCACGAACGTATCGCTCGCGCCCACATGCGATTCGTTCTGCTGGTAGATGGTCATGCCGAACGTCCCGCCGGCCCACACGGTCGCCGGATCGGGCGAGGCAATGCCGTCCGGGCTGATGTCCGCCGTCATCGTGCCAGCGACGATCTCGAACGTGTAGTCCACGCCGTCCCCCAACACCGGCGCTGCGACCACGCACAACGTGCCCACTGCTACAGCGAGTGACTTCATGGCCCACTTCTTCCCCGAGAAGACCCGTCCCGAGACGCGCCCAAGAAAAGCACTCCTGAGACCTGTACATCGTCTGCAGGGCGCACCGCCCACGCCGAGCAAGTCTCAACGACGCCTCCGCCGCGTTCCTCCGTGTGCAGGTCGGGAGATCCTTCCCATCCCCAGACGGGCATGGCACGACAGGGCAAACGCACACCCCAGCGCACCGTGACCTCCTCACCTCCTACTCGAATACATCCACATGCAAATTACTTCATACCACGTTCTTGTCCTCGGTGTCAAGAAGATTCGAGCGGGTCGTAGAGGGTCAGCTTTGGAGCCCCTTGCAGTGCTCCGGCCTCGGGCGATGGAGATGCATCGACAATGGCCCGAGGATGGTTCCTCCCTCTCCTTGTCGGACGACTGACAGCGAGATAGAATGTCGTTTGGGGGACCGAGGAGCGGACATTTCAGCTAAGGAGCAAATCATGTCTAGCAGGGCTTGGGTCGTTGCCGGATCGCTTGGGGTGCTGATCGCGGTTCCGCCAGCACTGGCCAGGGACGTGACGCTGTTCGTCACCGCCGACCAGCACTACGGGGACGCGCTGGCTGACCCGCTCAACCCCGTGCTCATCGAGGCCCTGAACGGCCTGCCCGGTTGGACGTATCCGGACGCGTACGGGACCGTGGACGTGCCGCGCGGCGTGGTCGTCGCGGGGGACATGACCGATGAAGGACTCCAGGTGCAGTGGGATGAGTTCGTCGCCAACTACGGTCTGACCGGTTCGGACGGCGTGCTGAACTACCCCGTCTACGAAGGTCGAGGAAACCACGACAGGCGCAACGGCGGCCTGCCCGTCAAGAACGGCATCATCAGCCGACACGGCAGCCTGACCTACTCGTGGGATTGGGACGACGTTCACATCGTCTGCCTGGACGAGATCGTCACTGCCAGCGTCTGTGCGTATCTGGCGAGCGATCTTGCCGCCGTGGAGCCCTATCGCCCGGTGATCCTGTATCACCACTACGGGTTCGATCCGATCTCCATCGGCGATTGGACCGACGAAGAGCTGGATGCCTACGAGGACACCATCCGCGGGCACAACATCGTCGGCATCTTTCACGGCCACAACCACCTGTCGAGCCAGTACACGTGGCGAGGATACGACGTCTACTCGCCAGGCGCGCCCGCGCTTCCCATTCTGGGTCAGAGCTTCACCGTGGTCCGCTTGACGAACGACGAGATGCTCGTGGCCGAGTACGAGTGGACCGCCAGTGGCGGCGCGTGGACGGGTGGGTCCTGGGCCTGGTCGCACGCGAAGCCCCTCAACCCGCCGGGGATCGTCTCGCTCTCGTTGGATGTCCTCAACGCCACGGTTGAGCTCGATCCGCCCCCGGCCGATCCCGAGAACCCGAAGTACCCCGTCGGCACCGAGGTGACGCTCGAGGCCGTCCCGAACACGTTCATGAAGTTCGACCATTGGCTGATCTACGATCCCAACTACCCGGGCGACGCGAACGTCCCCCCCGCGGTGATCGAACCCAACAAGGTGATCACCATTCTGATGGACAACGACCGCCACGTGTCGGCCGTCTGCAAGTGCGGCAGCACGTCGCCACCGATGCCCCTGATGATCCTCGGCGCGCTGGCCATCCTCGTCTTGCTGCGACGCAACGCCTGATCGGCCGGCAAGGCGTCCTTTTGATGCATTGAAGAAGCGCTCGGTGCGCAAGCCCGATCCCTCCTCAGGTGTGACGTCCTGATGGAGTGTTTCAAGGCAGCAGAAAAGGACGCCTCGACCGCCGAGTGAGGCGTATTCAGGCCCGCAGGGCCGAAGGACAGTCGCCGCGGGTGAAGCTCGCCGCAAGCGAGCGGAACCCGTGGTTGCCAGGCCCCCCCAAAGACCAGCCGCCCCGAAGGGGCGGAGGAGGTCGTGAAGCGAGCGATGCCGTGTTGAATCGTCTGCGACCGACGACATCTGTGGGACTAGGCGGCCGGTCGCTCCTGCGCCCCTGCCGGGGCTCAGAGGTACAGGGCGTTTGTGACCACGGGTTCTGTCCGCCTTTGGCGGACGCCACCCGCGGCTACGGTCCTCGGCCCCTCACGGGGCCGACCGGTTGGCGCTGGTGTGCGTGCCTTCCCCATTCAATTCCTCCCTCGATTCCTCGGATGTACCGGCACCATCTGCTGGTCGACCGCCGAGCTCCTTTCCGGCCCCGGGTTTCGTGGTAGGATGCCCGCAGCATGGCCTCTGAGCCCGACGACACTTCTGCGCCGTCCGAGGCGACGCCGATTGAGGGCGACCTCCTGTGTCCGCGGTGCGGCTACAACCTGCGCGGGTTGTTGGCCAATCGCTGTCCCGAGTGCGGCGTGGGGTTCGACCGGGCCGCGCTGACGGCGTCCAGGATCCCGTGGGTGTGGCGCAGGCCGATCGGCAGGTTCCGTGCGTACTGGAAGACGGTCTGGATGGTGGTCCAGCACAACGATCGGTTGTGCGACGAGCCCGCCCTCCCCGTATCCTTCCGCGACGCCCAGCGGTTCCGGTGGGCCACGGTGATGCTCGTCTACTTGCCGACGTTGGCTGTGGCCTTGCTCGGGTACACAGGACACCTCCCCGATAACAGGCTGGTTCGCGTCCTGTTCAGCGACGTGTGGCGGATTGTAGGCCATCACTTGGGCCTCCTCGTCCTGTTGGCGGCCGGGACTGGTGTGCCCAGCTACTTCTTCCATCCGCGGTCCATTCCGGTGGAGCAGCAGAACCGCGCCATTGCGCTGAGTTACTACACCTGCGCCCCGCTCAGTTGGACGTGGGTGGCCTTGCCCGTTGCCATCCTGGTTGCGTGGCGGCTTCCCATCGTGGTTGGGCTGGTGCTCATGCTGTTTCAACCGCTGCTGTGGTGGTGGTACCTGGTGCGGCTGGCCAGACGGACCTTGCGCGAAGCACCGGGCCGGGTCGTGCTGGTGGCCGTCGCCGTGCCGATGGCGTGGCTTGCGATCGCGGCGCTATCGCTTGTCGGCATTCCCTACCTGGTGAACTACTTCTGCCTGGTGTGGGTCAGTCTGTGCTGACGCCGGCGGGGGGCCTTGCCCGTCGTCGGGCGCCTGGACCCGAGGCCGTCGAGGTAGAACGGCAGATCCTTCGTCAACCAAGCGTCATCCGCTGGATCAAACGCACCTCGTTCATCGATACGGTTCACGCAAACGCTGTACAGCAGTGGCCGAGCAGCGTCCGGGTCGTAGTGCAGCTTCGTCCCCTCCCGCGCAAACGGATCGTCCGGTACACGGGGCAGATACCTTGGCACGAGCATCTCGAGACGCTCCGGTCGCCGACCATGGTCCAGCTCGAATAACCGGATCGCCAGCGCCGTCGCTGCCATTCGACGACGCGCCAGGTGGGCAAGAGTGTCCTCCAGAAGGCCGCAGAAGGCCGGCGCGAGATACACGCTGAGCAATCGCGCCGCGATCCTCAGGCGCGATTGGGAATTCGACTCTCGTCTTGCGGGGGATTGCTGTCGCTCACGACAGGCTGGCCAGGTACGTTCCTGCGCTGCCTCGACCCGGGAGGTCTGTTCGCTCAGCAGTTGGGCGGCATTCAACTGAAGCATCGGTCTGTAGAGAAAGGCCGACAGGCGCGCAAACGGCTCGTACAGAATGCCGCCAGCCAACGCCGCCATATTCCAGCCCTCCCCACCGCTGATCACGAGCTTCGCCGTGTCGTACATCTCCATTCGTTCAGCGCAGAACCCTATGACGCGGCTCTTCCACCAACCCTCTTCGTCAAGGAGATCGCCGATGAGGGCTTGTACCTGAGATCGGCGAGCCGGCCGGGTCGTCGCGCCGGCAGTGGCCGAGGCGCTAGCAATCACGAGACTGGGCCCGATTTCTTCCAGGGCCGTCCTGACGGCTTTGACCGCGGCCGTCGCCGCGAGGTAGCTGAACAGCGTGGGCCGCATTTCGAGGCGCCTGGAGACCCCGAGGATGTCCCGCAGTGTACTCACCGCCGCGGCGCTGTCGCCGACCTGGTGTTGATACAATGCGGAGACCATCGCGGCCTTGAAAAGCCCACCTAACTCAAGCATCAGAGGGGGGTCCACCTTGATAGCAGGCGTCCGGTAGCGGATGCCCCAGTCAGTACCAGGCCTCAGAAGAGCGCGGTGCAACAGCTCCCTGGCCTCGGCCGTGGCGTCGTGGATCATCTGGGCGTCACGCAGTCGACGGGGGACAACGCCGGCATCGGCGACCAGTTGGTCGACCATCTCCACCTGCTCCGGCGTCAGCGTCAGGGCCTTCCAGGCCTGCTCGAGCAGGGGGACGGCGTTCTGCTCGTTTGGCACGGGGTCCGAATCGAAGTCCTCCGGGAGAAAGGGCAGACCGGACGCGAGGCAACGATCCACCTCGGCGTCCAGCACCTTGCTGGCATGATAGCCCCACCACCACCGCACACCGGCGGCAATCAGCAAGAGCACCAACACGCCGGCAGTGATTCGCTTGAGCCACCAGTAGCGCGGCGGGATCGGTTCGACCTTCGGGGGCGTGGCTCGCGGGAGTTCGTCAGTCAACGGACTGCTCATTTGGAGGCCCGAGGCGAAGCCTGAGGTCGGAGCCCTTCTCGGCGCCAATGGTTGCGTCGTGTCCCAAGACGACGGCAACACAGGGCCATGAGACCCGGCAAGACCAGCAATCCGGTTGCCGGCTCGGGGACGTCCACGGAAAGGTCCAGCCGCCCCTCGAACGTGTAGTCATAGCCGTAGCTGCCCAGGTAGTAGATGTTGGCGTCGATCTCGGTCACGGTGAGTCTGGGGGACCCACCGACCATGGTCACATTGCCCACGACGGGATGCGTTCCGTACAACCCGATCCCGAGGTCAATATCGTAGGTGACAAAGTCGCCCACCGTCAGCAGGACCTGACTGCCCGGGGTAATGGTGTCCCGCATGTATCCCGAGAAGTCTCCCTCGGGCGAAACGTCGAAGTAGGAACTGGGTTTGAACCACACGCCGATGTAGGGGACCTCCAGTTCGACGTGCAGGCCCTCGACGTAGTCATCTACGTACAGCGGGCTGGTCGTCGCGCCCGTCCAAGACTCGATCTGGATCTGGCTGATGTCGTCCCCGTCATGAACCACGACGCCGCTGATGGTCCCTTCAGCGTTGTGTGTCGATCCACTTAGCTCGAAGACCAGAGGCCCTTCGGTCCCCTCTCCCTCGAAGAGCCGCACCCAGTAGCTCACCGTGATGTTCCGCTCGTCTCCCCAGTAGCTGAACGGCATCACGTCGCCGAACACGACCGGCGGACACGCAAGCGCGGCCAGGCCACCCACGACTGCCAGTGTTCTGATCACCTCGATGCCCTCACCACAAGGCCCACACGAACGCTATGGGCTGAGGACACAGTGCACTCTTCCCTTTCATTATCGTGATAGGCCGCCCGGAATCAATCCCGCGACAAGGGGGCCCCTTGGACGTTGGAGGTTGGCCTGGCGACGAATCGACTGCGCTGCGCGTCGATTCAGTCCGACCCGAGCTCGTTAGTCATCTCTTGCGCTCTGCTCCCTTCGTCGGCGGGTGGTCGACGATGGCCGAGATGTCAATGAGGTGGAGCTGACGGCCGTTGCCGCCGTGGGGCGAATCGATGACGACCCTCTTGCCGTCAGGGCTGAAGCGCGGGTGCGTGTCGCAGCGCCACTCGCCCCGGTACTCGGGTGGACTGCGGAAGTGACCGAGCCAGAACCGCTTGCCGGTCGGCACGTGATACAGATAGGGATGCTGCCGCCGCTGGCGGTCGGGGTAGGTGTCGTTGAGGATCCAGTTGGGGTCTGGCAGATAGGTGTTGTGGCCGTTCTTGGTCATCACCCCCTTGCCGACGAGCTCGACCTGGGGCGTCTTGTCGGTGTAGAGGACAAAGCCGCTGCCGAGCTTCGGATGCCAGCTCCAGGCGAGGATGTGCGTCGGGTCGCGCCAGATGAAATGCGACGTCCGGCCATAGGGGTCCAAGACATAGAGGTCGCTGCCGTCGAGATTGCAGGTGAACATGCGCGTGCCGTGGATGCCGCTCTTGCCGGGGGGCTGCCAGCGGTGGAGGAACTCCAGCCGCGTGCCGTCCGTGTTGATGAGCAGGTGGTTGAACCAGTGCTTCATCTTGGAGATGTCGCCGCGCTCGTAGGGGATCTTGACGACGTCGGCGAGCGAGACGATGAGCGTGCTTTCGCCGGTCTCGAGGTCCACGCGGAAGATCCCGGAGTCCTTCGGCGCCAACTCGTCTTTGTGCGGATCGGGCAGGCCGACGTAGCCGTAGCCCGGCCGGGTGTCCTGCACGCGGCGAAAGTCGGGCGCGCAGGCGGTCTTGCCGTCGACGCTGACGGTGTAGACGGGATGGGGGAGGGTGCGTTTCTTGCCCGTCTTGACGTCGAGGATGTGACAGACGAAACGATCGCCCTGACGGTCGTTCCACAGCACTTCGGTCTTTGAGCCCGGCCGCCACTGGAGCATGCAGCCCTGCTGCCAGCACCAGGCCCGCGTCTCACCCAACTCGATCCATCGGTCGTTGTCCTTCAGGTCCACCATGCCGACCTTGATCACGTCGTCGGGCCTGGGCGAGCGATGCTCGAAGTCGATTTCCATACCGAGCACGTAACGGCACGTGGGGTCGAACTCGAGCTTGTCGTAGTAGCCAAACCAGTGGCACTTGGGGCCGCGGGTGATGGCTCGGCAGGGGGGTAGCTTGCGCCCATCGTCGAACTCGGATGCGGGGGGTTCGGTCAAACCCAGCTCCTTTGTCCAGCTTGCGACGACCTCCTTCTTCGCGGCGGTCGCGTGGATCCATGCGCCCGCGAGCAATCCGTCGAAACCGCAGCCCGATTCCGACCCAGGGCGATTGCCCAGCAGGACGGGCGTCTCGCTGTCGAAGACGGCCTTGGGGACGCGGCTCCGCTGCGTGCCGCTGGGCACGCCGTTGATGTAGACGGTCATCTGCTTGCCGGGCTCGAAGACGCCGACGACGCTGTACGGCACGCCCACCTTCAGCATGCGATCGGTAAAAAGCTCGCGCGCCTTCTTATCGTACACGCCGCTTTCGCTGATGGCGAAGAAGACCCGCCGGTCGGGCTGGACACCCAGCTCGTAGGAGCGGCCGTCCTTCGCGCAGTGCCACTTCGAGATGAAAGGCGTCTTCGTCTTGGGCACGGCCTCGAGCTGAACGACCGCCGCGAGCGTCAGCGCACCTGTGAGCCGCAGGCAACCGTCCTTGCCCTGGCCCAGATCGATCCGCGTCTGTCGCGCGGGCGTACATCGTAGCGCATGCCCGGCGCCGAACCGAACGAGTTTGGGCGCACATTCACCCTTCGGCGCATTCTCCGGCGACCAGACATACTCGGCCACGAGGCCAGCGCCCGGCCCCCCTGCGCCCCAGGCGCCACCCACCGGGCACAGAACAAATCCACAGGCCACGACGACCGCCATGAACGGCGATGCTGTCATCCTCCACCTACCGTCTCTCATGCTGGTCCTCCCTTTGTTTGCCCATTCCTCTCACATGATCCTCCCCGAGTCAATCCCATTCTCCACCGTCGGGGATTCCTCGCGCGATGGTCCTGACGACCGCGCCATGATAGGATCGGCAGCGTTCTGAGCCTGAACCGGCTCTGGTCTGATACCACGCGACGAGCCCTGAAGGGAGGAAGGAACGAACCATGCAGCTACCAACTCGGATCCTGTGCGTGCTGGCGTTTGCGTCTGCCGCTCTGGGTACGGGGGGCGATTGTCGAGGCGCCGATGCGCCATCGACGAAGAGGGCTACGAAGATCGTCCCCAATCCCCGGCATCCGACCGCGCTGAGACCGCTCGAGGGCTTCCTGCCCGCCAAGTACCCCTACCGGAGCGAACTGATCACGCGTGTCGATGCGATCCACAAGGTGGGGTACGAGAAGTGGATCAACACGGCCTGGGCGGCGATGCTCATCAAACAGCGCATCATCCGCCCGGAGCACGCGCCCAAGGTCGCGGAGTGTCTTGTTGCAGCTTGGCGGCCGACCCGAACCGGAAGGTACTACACCGGCTTCACCTGGGCCCAGAACGACGTGATCAAGAAGCACAGCCAGCAGGCTGGTGGCAACGTGAACATCGCCCGCACGTCGCCGCCGGCGCGGCAGACGATGCCGGTTCGGCACAAGCTGCTCAGAGAGATCTGCGTGATCCACGATTTCCAACAAGCGTTGCTCGACCTGGCCGCGGAACACACCGCGACGGTCATGCCGGGCTACACCCACATCCGCCACGCCCAACCCACCACCTTCGGGCACTACGTGCTCTCGGTCCACGATCCGATCGCGCGAAGCATGCGGGTCGTAGAAGAGAGCTACCGCCTGATGAATCTCAACGAGCTGGGTTGCGGCGCGCTGGCGGGCACGAGCTGGCCCATCGATCGCGACCTGGTCAGCACGTACCTGGGCATGGAGGGGCTGATCGAGAACACCAACGACGCCGTCGGGTACTCCGACGGATTCCTGACCGTGGTCGCCGGGCTGACCAACGTGATGAACGTCGCCAGTCGGATGTCGCTGGATCTGAACTACTGGTCCACGCCGGAGTTTGGCTTCCTCGACTTCGCGTATCACGGCCCCAGCTTCATGATGCCCAACAAGAGCAGCAACCAGGCCCATCTGGAAATGACCCGGGTGGGGGCCGCCAAGATGCTCGGCCACCTGACCGACGTGGCGGCGATGGGCATGCGGTGTCCCCACGGCGACATGGTGGAGATGCTGCACATGCAGGACGGGCCGATCAGGGCGTTGGACGCCATCGATCACTACCTGCGTCCGATGATCGAGCAGCTTCACGGCATCACGGTCTTTCCGGACAAGATGCTGGCCGGCGCTCGCGAGGGGTATTCCTGTGCCAGCGAGCTGGCCAACCAGGTGGTCCGCGACCACGGGATCGACTATCGAACGGCCCACAAGATCGTTCACGACTTCGTCGTCGCGTCAAAGGACCAGGGCCTGCCGGCCGCCGAGGCCCGCGCGGACGTCCTGGACGCGGCCGCCCAGAACGTGATCGGCAAGAAGCTCGGGATGGACGATGCCCGGGTGCGAGAACTGCTCGACCCCGTGTATTTCGTGAAGGTCACCAAGAGCAGGGGCGGTGTGGCACCGGAGGAGGTCGCTCGGATGATCGCAGACCGCCGTGAGAAGTTGAAGGGGGCTCGGGCTCGTCACCTCGAGCGAATCGAAACGCTCGAGAACGCCCAGAAGCGTCTGCTGTCGGATCTGAGGGCCATCTGCAAGGGGTTGCAGAAGCAGTGAGATAGACTTAGGGGCGCTCGGCGCCACCCGATGGATGCCGTCGGCATGCGTGCACGTTTCATGGCAGTAGCGATTCTCTTTTTCGCAGCGATCTCCGGATCGTCTCAGGGCCAGGTCTCCCGTTACACGATCGAATCTCGAGACGGGCAGACCGTATTGACGAGCCTGACGGTCGATCGCGGCGCCGGACCGGTGGTCTACAATGCCCAGCGGGTGATCGGCGTGCGGCTGATCCACTTTGCGGGCAACGGGTGCAACATCGCGGAGGTAGTGGGTCGCCACGCGCCGACGGCCCGGCGACGGGCCGCACTGCTCGACGCCGCACTCAACACAGGGGCGCCGAATCCTCGCGGGAGCAGCGTGCCCCTGAAGCGGGCGCCCCAGCTTGCGGGTTCCTCCCCGACGCCGGGGTTTGCCGTACGCTTCGACCGACCGGTTCCCAACGGGCCGGGCGTCGACGTGGTGCTGTTCGAGCTCCACAAGGGCGGCCTGGGCGACGGGTTTCACGTGGGGCCCGTTGGGCATCGGTCCGGCCTGAAGGCGATACACGTCGCGAAGTACGACATCGACGGGCGCCACCGGCGGGCGTTGCCCGTCGACGACTTCGACCTGTATCTGCACGCCGGGCCGCCCAGGAACTTCGAGGCGTTCAGCACGGGTCGTGTGTCGGCCAAGCGTTCGAATCCGGAGCGCGGGTTCAAGGCGCTGGCCGTGGGCATCGACCTGACTGCGTTGGGCTACCCCGAAGGCGAATCGGTCGATCGCCTGTTCTTCCAGGACGACAGTCCCGCCGGCGGCGTCGACCCCGTCTGCGTCGTGGGGCTTCCGAAGGCGACCGCCGAGAACCTGCTGACATCGGAGCCCATCGCAAAGCGCAAGCCCTTCAAGCCGGGCCCCATGTTGCGGCGCTTCCTCGACGGTCCAGCGGCCGATTTCCACGAGATCGTCTTCGCGCAGCGCGTCTCCGGACGCGACCATTGGTACGGCAACTTCGGCCACTACTGCGACGATTCGCCGTATACCAACAAGGCACTCATCAAACGGGACGGCAAGCGCTTCGCCTTCGGCGAGGGCGCGCGATTGTGCAGACTGGACCTGCGGACCGGCCGGCTGAAGGTCCTGCTCGAGGACCCCCGCGGCGGCATCCGAGATCCCCACGTCCACTACGACGGCAAGAGGATCCTGTTCTCCTACCGCCCCGGCGGCACCGACGCCTATCACCTCTACGAGATCGACGTTGATGGCAAGAACCTGCGGCGTCTGACCGACGGGCCGGACAACGATATCGAGCCGATCTATCTACCCGACGGCGGCATCATGTTCTGTTCGAGCCGCTGTCACCGTTTCGTGCCCTGCTGGCGGACGCAGGTGGCCGTGCTGTACCGCTGCGACAGCAATGGCAAGAACGTCCGGATGATCTCGAGCAACGCCGAGCAGGAGAACACGCCGTGGATGCTCCCCGACGGCCGCGTGCTGTTCATGCGGTGGGAGTACGTCGACCGGAACCAGCTTCTGTTTCATCACCTATGGACGGTCAATCCCGACGGGACGGGGCTGATGGTCTACTTCGGCAACCAGCACCGCGGGCTGGCCATGCTGGACGCCAAACCCATCCCGGGCACGGACAAGATCGTCGTATCGTTCTCTCCGGGGCACGGCCGGACCGAGCACACGGGACCGCCGACGATCGTCGATCCCCGCGGGGGGCCCGACGATATGTCCATGGCTCGCCGGATCACCCAGCGCAACCTCCGCGATCCCTACCCGCTCTCGGAGGACGACTTCCTGGTGGCCGACGACCGAGGCATCTACTGGATGGACGGTCGCGGCCGGGTCGAACCGATCTTCACGCCGGAGGTCAACGATTGTGCCCTGCCCGTCCACGAGCCGCGACCCCTTCGATCTCGCCCGCGGGAACCCATCCTCAGCAACCGCGTCCGAACGCAAACAGATTCCGGTGCCTTCGTCCTGTACGACGTCTACGAAGGACGAAACATGAAGGGCGTCCGTCGTGGCGAGATCAAGAAGTTGCTGGTCCTCGAGCAGCTGCCCAAGCCCGCCAACTTCTCGGGCGGTCAGGAGCCGCTGAGCATCGGCGGGACGTTCACGCTGGAGCAGGTGTTGGGCACCGTACCGGTCGAGCCCGACGGGTCGGCCTACTTCGAGGCACCCGCCGTCAGGAGCGTCTTCTTCGTGGCGCTCGACGCGAGCGACATGTCCGTCAAGCGGATGCAGAGCTCTTCGACCGTTCAACCCGGCGAGACCGTCGGATGCGTCGGCTGCCACGAACCTCGGGTGCGGGCGCCGCACGCCGGCAGCGCGATCGCGCCTCAGGCGTTGCGTCGCAGGCCCAGCCGCATCCAACGGTTCGACGGCATCCCCGACGTCTTCGACTTCACCCGCGACATCCAGCCGATCCTTGACCGGCACTGTGTCAGGTGTCACAACGCCGACCGGCGCGATGGCGGCGTCGATCTTTGCGGCGACATGACGCCGCTCTATACGACCAGCTACTGGACCATGTTCACCCACGCCCTGGTTTCCGACGGGCGAAACGGGATGGGCAACCGCGCGCCGCGAACCGTCGGATCGTCAGCCAGTCGGCTGATGACGTTGATCGACGGCTCGCACTACGATGCGAAGCTCTCCGAACGCGAACGTACGTTGGTGCGACTGTGGATCGAGACGGGGGCGACCTACCCCGGCACGTATGCGGCCCTGGGCAGTGGCATGCACACGGTCAAGCTGCCCGAGAAGGTCGTCCGCCGACGTTGTGCCGAATGTCATACGGCCAAGAAGCCATCGTATCGTAACGTCAAGAAGGGCGCGTTCTACTACCAGTTCGGCCGTCGCGAACCGCCGCAGCCGCTGTTCGACAGCATCCAGGACATCATCCTGATCCGGCACCTGGCGTACTTCCAGCTGGGCGAATCGCGGCTGTATCAAGCCCACTGCAACCTGTCCCGGCCAGCGAAGTCGCTCTTCTTGCGTGCTCCGCTGGCCAAGGCGGCCGGTGGGTTGGAACTCTGCGCCCGTGCCGTCTTCGCGAACACCCAGGACAGGGACTACCAGGCCATCCGCGCAGCCATTGACGCGGCCGCCAGGCAGTTGGCCGAGAAGAAACGGTTCGCCATGAAGGGGTTTATCCCCAACAAGTTCTACATCCAAGAGATGCAGAACTTCGGCATCCTCCCCCGCCCACTGCCCCCGGATCACAAGCTCGACGTCTACGCGACCGATCGGGCCTACTGGCGGTCGTTCTGGTACGCCCCGCCGACACGGCAGACGAAACGTGTCCCTCCCAAGGGGCCAGTCTGAGCTAGCCCTGCCGCCTACCCGTCTGCGGGCTTGGCCGACGCTTTCGCCAGATACGCCTCTGCCCTGAGGATCGCCGAGTTCAAGCCTTGCACGACCTCCTCGGGCACTGCTTCGACCTTCCCGTTGGGCTCGATGCCATTGAACTCGATCGGCTTTCGGTCGTTTCGCCATCGGCTCCGCGTCGAGAAGGTTACTGAGGCGATCCCGGACGGGAACGTCCACGAGCGCTTCGAGCTGGACGAGCCTGCCGTCTTTGAGCCGAACAGACGCGCACCCGCCGCCCGCCGGAGGTCGCGCGCCAGCGTCTCGCCGGCGGACATGCACCCGGCGTCGATCAGGACGGCCACGGGCTTGGGGATCCGTGCGATCGCTTCGTGCAGGCTGCGGCCGTAGCCGCCGCCGCCGTTGCCGCGCAGGTCGAGGATCCACCCCTTCGCGTCAGGATGCGCGCCGATTGCCTGGGCGATTCCGCGGTGCGTATTGCCGTCGACGTAGCGCAGATACATGTAGCCCGCGCCGCCGGCGAGCTTGCTGTAGAACAGCGAGCGCCCCACCCGAGTGAGGCCTTGGGGCCGGTGGTAGAAGTGCGGCCAGCTGCGCGCTTCCATCTCGCACGTCACGACCAGATCTCGCGCCACGGTTCCACTCCCCCCGGTGAGGTACGTGATCGTGTGCTTCTGGCCCTTCTTGCCCTTCAGGGGGATGCGGTAGGCGTAGAGACGCGCCCGTTGCGGGCTGGAGGTGTAACCCTCCTTCCACGCCTCGCTCGCGCGGTCTTCGAGGTACTTGCGGGCATCCTTCCCGTCGATCTTCGTGACGACCGTGCCAAGCTCGAGTTTGTCGAGGTGCTGCTTGTCGGCCCACATGACCACCACGCGATTGTCCGTGGCCGGCATGAAGGCCAGCCCCGGGTAGTACTTCTTGGGCCACGGTGGCAGCTCACCCTTCGCATTGCGAATCCTCATGTGAGAATCCCGCAGGCAGCCGATTGCGTCCCGGACGATCCCGAGGAACTCGGTGTCCGACTGGCACGACGCGGCCTGCTCGGCGAGACGCCGCTTGGCGTCCGCCCAGTCCGCCCGAATGCCCTTCAGGTCGAAGAAGGGATAGGTGTGATCGACCTCGTCGAAGAAGGCCGTCAGATCCGATTGGTATGCCGTCGTCGCTTGGTCTTTGCTCCCGCCCTCGGCTTCGCCGCCGCTCGCGACCACCTTGCCGTCCGGCGTGATCCAGAACGGGTCGTTTCGGTCGGCGGCCTCGACGTCACCCAGTCGTCCGTCGTTGCCCTTGCCGGATCGGTCTTTGACGGTCTGGCCCTTGCCCTCCTCGAAGTTCCAGTATGCGACCAGACCGGGTTCGTTTCCCCCAAGCGCCAGGTTCATGGACGCGCGGATCTCGTCGGCGGTACGGGCGACGTTCCAGATCCGCACCTCGTCGATCGCGCCCCGATAGCGATCCCGCTTGGTCTGAGAGTTTCGCCCGATGTTCAGCGGGATGTCGTTTGCGGGCAGCGCCCCCCGCGACAGGTCCTTGTCGGTCGCCTTCCCGTCGATGTAGATGCAGACGTTGTCGGCGTCATAGGTGACAGCGACGTGGTGCCACTCGTTGGCCGACACCCTAGCAGACGAGGCGAAATCGCCCAGCCGTCGCATGCCGAAGTTCAGCTTTCTCGCAGCGCCGAGCCCCCACGTGGCGAGCTCGAACCCCTTCTGGCGATCCCAGCCCTTCGAGACGATCCGCGGGTTCAGCGTCCCGCCTTGCTGGAAGCAGATCCACGCCTCCAGCGTGCAAGCGTCGGTCAAGGCAAGCGAGGGGCTGTGCCGGACATGGATGTAGTCTCCCTTGCCGTCGAACCAGAGGGCGCAGGAACCTGGCGGCCGCGTGTTGTTCTTCGGCGCAATACCCACGTCCTCTGGTGGTACCTCCGGGATGGCGTGTCCCTTGGCGTCAGACCTCGTGTCGATCGTGGCACGGTGAAGCACGATGTCGATGCCCGTGATCACATTGCCTTTGCTTTCAGGGAAGGTAAGCCCCACGATCTCTGGGTGTACGGGGTTCCCGGCGTTCTTGGACCACCGGTTGAAGATCTTCAGTAAGCGGCGAGCCAGAATGAGCACGTCCTCCGTGACGAGCGGCACCCTTGGCGTGTTCTCTTTGGCTTGCTCGAAACCATCGGCCTGGACACGAACGTCGACACGGTCGCGGAGGCCCTTCCCTCCTGCGAGGTGGCCGGCAAGATGGTACCAGTTGTGTGGACCCATTCCTTGCAGCTCATAGAAGCCATCAGCGTCTGACACAGACGAGAACTCCGCTGCTTTCGACATGTTCGAGGGATCATTCAGTACCTGTACTGCCGTTACCTTCGCGCCAGCAACGGGTTTGCCGTGGGCATCGGTGATCCGGCCCTTGATAGCAGCGCGCATCGTGGAAAGGCGCAGCCTGACGCTTCGGTTGTGACGGCTGAGTTTGATCCGTCCTTCCGCGGTCGCCGTCCGCAGCACGCCCTTCGTCGCGGCAGGGCGCGAAGGCGCTTGGGCAGAGACGTCGTAGTTGCCGGCCGGCAGGCTAGTGAATCTGTAGTTGCCCTCCGCGTCGGTGCGGGTTGTCTTCTTCATCGAGTGTCCACGCAGCGTCACGACTGCGTTTGGCGCCGGCGGTGGAGGCGAAAACACCCTCTCGAGCAACGTATGGAATTGCTCGTCCGACTTCGGCTGCACATCCTCCAACACGTCGAAGGCCTTGGGATAGTCCGGCGCATCCATGACGGTGCCGCGAACCTCCAACTCGCCCGAGACGGCTGTGGGGACGGGGATCGGGTTGGGCATCGGGACGATTCTGGCAGCCAGTTCTTTCTTGTCTCGATTGAATGTCAGCTCGATGACATAGGTGCCTGGTTTGCTGAATGTCAGCACGTTGCTCTTCAGTCCGCGAAGATCGCCATCGGCAGGCGTGAACCAGTATGACTTGAGCGGAACGTCCAGCAGCGCGAACTCCCCGCTCTGGTCGGATCCGAATTCTGCGAGCACCGACGCTGCGGGGACGAGCTCATGCCCGTCCAGGTAGAATCGCTCGCCCACCACCGCCTTGCCGTTCTCATCGATCACCAGACCCGCCACAGACGCGGCCGGGAGCATGACGAAGTCCACCCGCTTGGGCTTGTTCGGCAACACCGTTCTGTGGGGCGGAAACCGATCGTGGTGTTCGGGTCCCGGCAACTCCCTGGCGAGGCGGAGGTCCCCTTGCCGACGGAGATCTCGCTCGTAGTATCCGGGCTTGCTTGGGGCGATGACGGCAGCCTGTGGGACGGCTTGCTCGATGGTCTTGGCGATGTCGACGCGGCCAGCTTCATCAGAGGCCACCCTCGCGGGGCCGAAGGTCAGACGGTAGTTGCCGTCTTCATCGGTTGCCGTCTCGCCTGTGGGGATGAGGGAGCCCCGGCCGCAGCTTGCCCGAACGGTCACGCCCCTCAGTCCACGCCCGGTCCTGTCGGTGACGCGGCCGAATACCACCCACGGGTAGGCCTTCTGCTCATTGTCCTTGGCCGCAGCGGCGGTTGTCGTCGGCTTGGCACCGGTCGGAGCCTTCGGGGCCGAGGGGGCTTCCGACGCGATGGCAGCGAAGTCGATACGCTTGCCGTCCACCTTGACGGTCGCGATGAAGGCGCCGTCGTTGTCGAAGTACGCCACGTCAGAAACACCTAGATGGAAGCGACCCGACTGGGGCACCTTGAACGTTCGGTGCTTGCCGATGTAGAACCCCTGTTCGCCTGAAGGTCCCTCGATCTTGCCGATCAGGGCGAAACAGCGCTTGCCTTTGTGAAGCATCCCTTCAGGGCCCCAGGGCCCGTAGGCCCATTGGCCCCGAGGCCCGCGGCAGCCTCGGACTTGCCCGTTGGCAGAGACCTCCACGGTCTGTCCCTTGTCCAGGTCGATGCCGGTGTCCGACCACATCCGCATGGCCGAGATGATCGCCCGTCCGTCCTCGGTCACCAGAACCGGCGCGGGTCTCGCTTCGTGAGCGAAGCGACCGGTAGGACGATGGAAGGGCGTCTTGCCGAGCGGCTCAGTCCCGCTCGGTCCCGTGCTTCCGCCGCCGAAAAAACGAACCTGTCCCGTTTTCTGGTCTGCGACGCCCAGGCCTGGGAGAACTGCCAGCGCGACGAGGGCCGCCTGCCACGAGGCGTGCAGGACAACGACCCACCACGCGTCCACGATGGTCCTCATCGATCGGCCTCCCGTTGCTCAGTCTTTTGGCGGAGTTCATCGAGCAGCGTTTGGAGCGCCGCCAGCTCATCGGCGCTTGGGGGGCGGGCCTCCAGCAGCGAGGCGAACATCTTCACGCCGCTCCCGCCGAATATCCGTTCGTGAAGGTCCCGCATGAGCCGGCGGTAGACGGGTTCGGGCTTCTGCGTGGGCGTGTAGACGAAGGCCTTCCCGACCGGGGCCTTGGCCTTGCTGACCAGGCCCTTGCCCTCGAGACGCTTCAGGAGCGTGACCATCGCCCCGTGCGTCATGGGGCGGTAGGGGGCCATGGCCTCGCGGGTCTCGCGGGCCGTCGCCTGGCGCTTCTGCCACAGGCAAGCCAGCACCTCGAGTTCCGCATCAGGCAGGCCTTCGGGCGTACGCTTCGATCGCGCCGCTCCTTTGGCCTTGCGCTTCGCCATCCGAGACACCTCCCTCAAAAACGCCGGCGTCCTGGGCGTGGCCCTTGAAATATATACCACCGTATTTATTCTGTCAAGAAAATACGCGCGTATATTTTCTCGCGTCCGAGTTGGGCGGCATGCCGGCTCGGGGACGAGGTCGCCGTGCCGACCCCATCGTCCGAGCTGCAAGCCCTAATGGTATGTTCGTGCCATATGCCCGCAGGTTCGCGCCCAGTTAAGATAATCGACATCGGGCGGTGTCCGTTCTCGCCCAGTTCCTACGGGTCCTGCGCCGGGGCCCATCGAAACAGGAGACGAACGATGCGCAAAGAGCTAACCGTGCTGTTCGTGGGGGCGATGGCCTCAGCGGTCTTGGCCGGGCCGCTGGATGACTACGTTGCCAAGAAGGATGACTGCTACCGCTGGCGGATCATTGACGAAGGGCCCGTGACGCCTTCGGTGGCCTACACCGAGCTGATCCTGACGAGCCAGACGTGGCGAGGAATGGACTGGCACCACCGACTGGTGATCTACCATCCCACCAAGATGGCGAAGATCGACCATGCGCTGTTGTTCATTTCTGGTGGTAGCTGGCATGACGATAGGGAGAAACAGCGGGAGGAGCGCCTGCGAAAACGGCAAGAAGCGCGCAGGGCCGGCAAGCCCTTGCCCGAGGCACCCAAGCGCAAGCCGGACTTCGAGCAACTCATTTCCACCGAAGTCGTTGCCGCCACGAAGCTGCCCATGGCCGTCCTGCACAACGTGCCGAGACAGCCCATCTTCGACGGCAAGAAGGAAGACCAGATCATCTCCTACACCTTCGACGAGTACCTCAAGACGGCGGACCCGACCTGGCTGTTGCTACTGCCCATGACCAAGAGCGCCGTTCGGGCAATGGATGCGCTCGAGGAACTCGCCGCCAAGCAGTGGAAGACGAAGCTGCAAGGCTTCATGGTATCCGGCGGCAGCAAGCGCGGCTGGACGACCTGGTTGACGGCTGCCGTCGACAAGCGGGTCAAGGCGTGCGCGCCGGCCGTCATCGACGTGCTGAACTTCTCGGCCCAGATGGAGCATCAGCTCGAGGCGTGGGGCAAGTACAGCGAGCAGATCGAGGACTACACCCGCCGTGGCCTGCAGCAGAAGTGGGAAACGCCCAGGGGCAAGACGATGCTCGAGATTGTCGATCCGTACTATTACCTCGAGCGAATTCCCCAGCCGAAGTTCCTCATCCTGGGAACGAACGACCCGTACTGGCCGCTCGACGCGCTGAACCTCTACTGGGACGACATGGTCGGCGTCAAGCACGTCTTGTACGTCGCCAACAAGGGCCACGCGCCGATCGACATGGCGCGTTTGGCGGCGACCTTCAGTTCGTTGCTCCTGAAGGCTGCCGGTCGGGCAACGTTCCCAGAGATGACATGGGACTTGAAGGTCGCCGAGGACGGCTTGACGTTGAAGGTCAAGGCCGATCGGCCGGCCGAGCACATGTGGGCCTTCATCGCGGAGAGCCCGACGCGCGACTTCCGCAAGGCCCATTGGCGTCATGAACCCATGACGAAGGCCGAGGCCGGGTACGTCCGACGACTGCCCGTGCCCAAAGAAGGCTACGCCGCGATGTACGGCGAAGGCCTCTTCAAGCTCGAGGGCGGCCAGCCGGTCTACCTCTGCACGAACGTCAAGATCATCCGACCCAAACGACCGACCGTAAACAAGCAGTAGGGCGGTGAGGCGATCGACCTGGATCGTCTTTCGCTTGGAAGCGACGTGGCTGATCGCCGCGTGTGTTGGCGGACCACGCCCCCATCGCATGGGCATCATGCCCATGCGGCCCTGCGGTCAAGATGTGCGCTGCCCTACTCGGCTACGCCCTTCGTTCGCCCTTTCGCCGCATGCGGCGGGAGATGAACCCGCACACCAGCGCCGCAGCCGCTAGCAGCGGGAGCGCCTGCTCGACGCCGCTACCGCAGCCGAACACCGCCCGGACGCGACGATCGGTGTCCATCGTGATCGTGAGCGGGATGCTGGTGTCGACGACGATGTAGTTGGGGTCGTCCGGGTGATTGGGGTCGAAGATCTCCCACTTCTGGAAGCTCCAGGCGCCCAGCGGCACGGGCGTCAGCTGGACCTCTGTGCCAAGCGGATACTGCGGCGCATAGTCCGGATGGCTCGGCGCAGGGACCATTTGGACCTCGCCGTAATTGGGCTGGACGATGTCTACCTTCAGCGTGGCCACGGGGTAGGCGTTCCATTCGTAGTACAGCGGGTGCTCGCGCCATCCGAGGGGCAAGTACGCCTCGCCCTGGACGTAGATCGTCTCGGGCACGTCTTGCGTGTAGGGGTCCGGGGGGTTCGTGGGATCCCGTCGGGCCGACCACTCGTAGTACTCGTAGATGCTCGACGCGCCATCGCCGTCGAGGTCGGGCACGTGGATGCCGCCGTTCCTGAGGTTCGCGAGCATCGTCACGCCGAACATGGCCGTCGTCGTGTCGCGCCAGTCGCCGGCGGTCAGTGTCGTAATGTGGTGCGCGTTCGGCCAGGTCGAGCCTCGCAGGTCGTGGAAGTTGTCGCGGAAGTCGTTGATCATCCCGCCCCCGGAGCAGACCGTGATCAGCATGTCCAGGCGTTCGATGGGACTGCCGCTGTGGCTGTTGTTGTTGATCTGGTTGAACAGGTCGTCCACGAAATCGTGGTCGTAGATCAGGCCATCGGCCAACTCCAACTTCATGCGGAGCGGCGGCTCCCCGTACACCTCCGTCCCATGTCCTGCGATCAGGACGGTCAGGTTCCGCGGGGTGGTCGCGTCGGACCACATCCGTTCGCCCAAGGTCTGGAAGCTGCTGGCGATCGTCGGCCGGTCCGCCGGCAGGGCGTCGAAGAGGCCTTCGGTCCAGTCGTCCTCCCCGTTGTCGACCAGGACCCAGACGTTGCTGGGATCGTAGTTGAAGTCCTGGGTCAACAGCTTGAAGCAATCGCGAAGCAACGCCTTGACGATGTCGGCCCAATTGGGGTCCTGGAACACGAGCGTGTTGCCGCAGATGATGACCCCATAGCCTTCGTCGGGGAACCGGTGGGAGTCGTTCGGGTCCAGGTCCGCCTGAAGCGGCGCGGCCAACAGCACGATGGCTACCACGGCGGCGCCGACCATCCACATCCAACCATTCTCTCGCACGTCCCGGCGCATGAAAGAACTCCTATCTTGCCACCTTTGACAGCGAACGGAGGCCCCATCCTATCGGGCAGATCCCGATCAGGATGCCCAGCCATCGTTCGCCCAGCACCGGCAAACAAACCCACTCTACGATATGCTAAAGGCGAGCGTACTACAAGTGCCCCCCCAACCGTGACTCAACGGACTTCCGGACAGACCTCTCCGTCGGCTCCCGCTCACAGCGTCAGGAGCGCCATCCAGTCCAGAGCGGCGTCCAGCACGTAGTCGATCCCCGCAGCGTCGTTGTAGCTCTCGTCCGACGCGATCCACTCGAGCGGATCGACGCCGACGTCTTCGATGGGCAACATGTACCGATCGTAGGCCACCCAGCTCGGGATCAGGTACGAAACCCCGTTGGACAAAGAGAACTCCTGCGGGTTGCCCGAGCTGCCCCGCGTCGAGTCGCCGATCGTCCACTCGACGGCCGGGCATTCCATCATCATCAGCACGAACCACTCCGCCGAGCTCATGTTGAATTGCCCCATCAGCAGGATGGTCGGCTTGAGGAAGCGGTTCGACGCCGCGGGTTGCAGGACGTGGGCGACGCGCGCTTCGAAGGCGTTCCGGTTGTTGCCGGGGGTCCGGTCCTTCGTGTAACCATACGTGATCTTGCTGTTGGTGAAATGCCCGGCGATGGCCTTGGCGACGTTCTCGTTGCCGCCGTTGTTGCTGCGGGCGTCCACGATCATGCCGTCGGCACCGGCGTACGTCGCGAACAGCTCCTCGATGGCCGCCACCGCCGCGTTGTTCAACCCGCCCCACTCGTCGGTGTAGAAGTTGTCGATCAGGATGTACGCGATGTTGTCGTTCATCCAGCCGTGCAGCACGGGGTACGTTCCCTTCAGCTTCGTCACGCCGTTGGGGAAGTAGGTCTGGGGGAAGGCGTTCAGCCAATTGCGCTCGGCAGGTCGCGAGTAGGTGTCGACCACCTGGCCGGTGGCGTCGAACAGGCTGACGTGCAGGTCCTCGAGCTCGGCCAGCATCGGCGCGAGGGCGGCTGCGAAGGCGGCCGGACCGAGGTTGCCCGCGAAGTTCGGTCGGTATTGCGCGCCGAGGGTGTCCCAGTTGACGTTCTTGGCGCCGAAGTGCGAGTAGTTGCGGTGAAAGTCCAGCCAGACCTGGTCGAACAGGGCCTGCGTCGCGGACACTGGTGGCTGGTTCGGTTCATTGCCGCCCCCACCCCCGCCGCCCCCGCCTGCAAACAGGAAACATCCCACCGACAGAAGCCCCGCGACGGCGAGGCAAAACGGTACCAGCGCAGAAACGAACTTGATCTTGTGATTCACTGCCCTGCCTCCTCAACATATATACACGATGTCTCGGTGTTCTCCCCGGACGCCGACAGGCCAGCACCACGGGTCCCCGGCGCCCCACGATGACAAGAGGTAGCCGACCGCCTCCCTCGGGATGGGTCTGTACCAGAAAGACAGACCGTACCCTCCGGAGGTTTGCATGGTATCCGGATATCGTCGTTGTTGGAAGGTCCAGGATGCTGCTTCCTCGGGCATCTACGGCCGTATGCCGAGGGCAAGAGGGGCGTCTGTGGCGTGCCCAAAAAGGAGGGGGGAACGGTCGGCGTCATGCCGACCGTTCCCCCGGGGACATCTCTCGCCGCGATGCCGCAAAGCCGTCAGGATCGCTTCTTCTTGGCGACCTTCTTGGTTTTCTTGGCCTTCCTGGCAGCCTTCTTCTTGGTCGCCTTCTTCTTGCTGACCTTGGCCTTCTTCTTTGCGACCTTCTTGACGGCTTTCTTCTTGGCAACCTTCTTCTTCTTGGGTGCGGCCCGTTTCTTGGTCGCCTTCTTCTTGGCAGCCTTCCTCTTGGCCACTTTCTTCTTGGCAATCTTCTTCTTTGCCACCTTCTTTTTCGGCGCAGCCTTCTTCTTGGTCACCTTCTTGCCGGCCGCTTTCTTCTTTGCCGCCTTCTTCTTGACGACCTTCTCCTTACCCGCGGCTTTCTTGCCTTTGCGCTGTTCGACGGCGGCCTGGGCGGCGGCCAGGCGGGCGATGGGAACCCGGTACGGGGAGCACGACACGTAGTTCAGGCCTACGTTGTGGCAGAACGCGACCGACCTCGGCTCGCCGCCGTGCTCGCCGCAGATGCCGAGCTTCAGGCCCGACCGGGTCTTGCGGCCGCCGACGACGGCGATGGCCATCAACTTGCCGATGCCGGCCTGATCCAGCACCTGGAACGGGTCGTACTCATACACGCCCATCCGCACGTAGTCCTTCAGGAACTTGCCCGCGTCGTCCCGGCTAAACCCGCATCCCATCTGCGTCAGGTCGTTGGTCCCGAAGCTGAAGAACTCCGCGACCTCGGCGATCTGGTCGGCCGTGACAGCCGCGCGCGGCACTTCGATCATCGTGCCGATCAGGTACGGAATCTCCTGCTTGGTTGCGCCGGTCGCGGCGAAGACGTCGGCGATGACCTTCTCGGCTGCCTCGCGGGCGATCCGCAGTTCGGCCACCGTCCCCACCAGCGGGATCATGATCTCCGGATGGACGTCGATGCCCTTGTTCCGCTTGACGTTGATGGCCGCCTCGATGATGGCGCGGACCTGCATGTCGCTGACCTCGGGATAGGTCAGCCCCAGCCGGCAGCCGCGATGGCCCAGCATCGGGTTGAACTCGTGCAGCTGCTCGACGGTGGCGTGGATTTGCTCGACGGAGACGCCCATGGTCTCGGCCATCTCCCGCTGTCCCTCCTCGTCCTGCGGGAGGAACTCGTGAAGGGGCGGGTCGAGCAGCCGAATGGTACAGGGCCGGCCCTGCAGGGCTTCGAAGATGCCCTCGAAGTCGGACCGCTGCAGCGGCAACAACTCGTCGATGGCCCGCTCGTACTGGGCCAGCGGGCCGGTGAGCTTCGAGCGGATTTCCTCGGCCGCGGCGCCCTCGGCGCCGGCGAGCTGCTGCCGCAGGTCTTTGACGTCCTCGGCTACCAGGATCAGCCGTCGGAAGCTGATGATCCGCTCGCCCTCGAAGAACATGTGCTCGGTGCGGCATAGGCCAATGCCCTCCGCACCAAACCGGACCGCCACGGCTGCGTCGTGCGGCGTATCGGCGTTGGTCCGGACCTGGAGCCTACGGGCCTGATCGGCCCACCCCATGAGCGTCCCGAACGCCCCGGTCATCTCGGGCTCGCGCGTCGGCAGCTGCCCGGCGTACACCGTTCCCTTCGACCCGTTCAGGCTGATCCAATCCCCTTCGCGTAGGACCGTGTCCCCGACGCGGATCGTCTTGGCGCCATAGTCCACGCCGATCGCGCCCGCGCCCGCGACGCAGCAAGTGCCCATCCCGCGAGCCACTACCGCCGCGTGCGACGTCATCCCGCCGCGCGTCGTCAGGATGCCCTTGGCTACGTGCATCCCGCCGATGTCCTCCGGGCTGGTCTCGATCCGACACAGGATGACGTTCTTGCCCTCCTTGACCCACGCCTCGGCGTCGTCGGCCGAGAAGACGATCTGCCCCGTCGCCGCCCCGGGAGACGCCGGCAGACCCGTCGCCATCACGGTGGCGGCGTCTTCGGCGGCCGTGTCGAACATCGGGTGAAGTAGCTGGTCCAGGTCGTTCGGCGGCACGCGCTGCAGCGCTTCCTCCTTCGTGATGAGCTTCTCGTCGACCATGTCCACCGCGATCTGGACGGCGGCCGCCCCGGTCCGCTTGCCGCTTCGCGTTTGCAGGATGTACAGCGTGGCGTCTTCGATCGTGAACTCCAGGTCCTGCATCTCGCGGTAGTGCCGTTCGAGGATGCCGCGCACGTCGACCAGCTCCCGGTAGCAGTCGGCCAAGATGTTGCCCAACTCCACGATGGGGATGGGCGTGCGGATGCCCGCCACGACGTCTTCGCCTTGGGCGTTCATCAGGAACTCGCCGTAGAAGGCGTTCTCGCCCGTTGATGGATCGCGGGTGAAGCAGACGCCCGTCCCGCTGGTCTCGCCCATGTTGCCGAACACCATCGTCTGGACGTTGACGGCCGTGCCGAGCAAGCCGCGGATCTCGTTGATCTCACGATAGCGGACGGCCCGCGGGTTGTCCCACGAGCCGAAGACCGCGTTGATGGACTTGGTCAGCTGGTCCTTCGGATCGGTCGGAAACTCCTCGCCGAGCGAGTCGCGGTAGTATGCCTTGAACAGCTCGACGGTCCGCTGCAGGTCGTTGACGTCGAGCTCGGTGTCCGGGATCTGTGCGTTGAGCTCCTCCCCTGTCATCGTGTCGGCGCCCTCGAATCCCCGCCGCCGGGCCACGTCCCGCTTGACCTCGAAAAGGCGGTGCTCGAATTCGTGGTGCTCCAGTCCCATCACCACGTCGCCGAACATCTGGATGAACCGTCGATAGGCGTCCCACGCGAACCGGGGGTTGTCGGTCTTGGCGATCAGGGCTTGCAGGCTGTCGGGGTTCAGGCCGAGGTTTAGCACCGTGTCCATCATCCCCGGCATGGACATCGCCGCGCCCGATCGAACGGAGACCAGCAGCGGGTTGTCCGATCCGCCCAGCTGCTTACCGGTCAGGGCCTCGAGCTTGGCCACGTTCTGGTTGACCTGCTCGGTCAGGCCGTCGGGCCATGCCTTGCCCGTCTGGCTGAAGGCGTGGCAGGCCTCGGTCGATATGGTGAATCCGGGCGGCACGGGCAGGCCGATGTTGGTCATCTCGGCCAGGTTCGCCCCCTTGCCGCCGAGCAGCTCCTTCATGTCGGCCTTGCCTTCCGCCTTGCCGCCACCAAAGAAGTACACGTATTTCGTCTTAGCCATCGAGCAGATCTCCTTCGCGGTTCTTCCTGGCCCCCCGGTGGAATGTGCCACCCGCTGCGTTCCGGCCACGCCAATCGACGCTGGTGGGAACGATCCTTATACGGCCCGGGCGTTTCGATGTCAACGGTGGCTCTGCCGTACATCCCTCGCCCCAATCGGGATTGCGGAATCGCGAAACGCCTACTTGCAGTCCGGCGGCCCGCGGGCTAAACTAAAGGGCTTGTATCACCATGGAGCAAGGAACCTGCGATGCCCAAACAGAAGACCCACAAGGGGCTGCTCAAACGCGTCAAGGTTACGGCCAAGGGCAAGGTGCTGCGCAAGCGGACGTTCGGCGGCCACCTGATGAGCGGCAAGAGCGGCAAGCGTCGGCGGCGGATTCGCAAGATGGTCGTTCTGGGCAAGGCCGACACGAGGCGAACGCTGGAGAAGCTTGGATAGTACAAGGAGTTAGCCATGCCCCGGGCACGGAAAGGTGCGGCCCGACGTCGAAGCAAGAAGCGGATCTTCCAGCGCGCCAAGGGATACCGAAGCGGCAGGAGCAAGCAGTGGCGGACGGCTCAGGAGGCGGTGATCCGCGCGGGCGCAACCGCCCTGATCGGTCGACGTCAGAAGAAACGGGACTTCCGCTCGTTGTGGATCACGCGTGTCTCGGCCGCGTGCAGTCAGCGCGGGCTCAACTACAGCCGGTTCATGTGCGGGCTGAAGAACGCCAACGTCGCCCTGAACCGCAAGATGCTCAGTGAACTGGCCATCAACGATCCGGAGGCCTTCGACGCCGTCGTCGAACTGGCCCGGCAGAATGCCGAGCAAGCCGCCTGATCGCCCGGGCGTGACCTCGCGCCCGCCGTGCCGCGCTCGGTTCCCAGCGGATCCGGTGATCCAGCATGTCTGCCAAGGACTCCCCTCGCTCAGGACCGCATCAAGCTGCCGATCGTCGCAACATCAACAGGGTCCGCGCCGCCGGCGCCGCAACGATTGCGTCCGGCGGGTTGGCCATCCTCGGCGTTGTCCTGGCGGTGACCGTGGCCGGCGCGCCGATGAACGATCTGACAATCTGGGTCGCGTTGGCGATCGGCGTGTTGCTCTGCGGTCTCGGCCTGACGACACTCCGCATTCGCGCGTGGTCGTTGTGGGCGACGGCGGCCGTGATGGCCGTCTGGTTGGGCGGGCAGCTGTGGGTGGCCCAGGTCGGCGACGACCCGCAAGGCGCGACGGTGTCGGTCTTCTCCTTGATCGTTCCCTTGGTCGTCCTGGTGATCAACGTGCTGGCTATCGGGGCGATCCGTCGCCTTCGGATAAGACCGTGACGACGCGCCGCCCTCGAGCGATCCTGACCTACTCGTAGCGCGTCATCTCGCCGCGATTGAGCCGGTCCAAGAAGCGCACCAAACCGTACTGAGACGTCGTGTGAGGAACCGCCACGCCCGCGTCGTGGGCCTGTCGGACGGGCTCTCCGAGGATGGCGTCCACTTCCAGAGGTCGCTTCCGCTCGAAATCGATTTGCATGCTCGTTCGGTAGTGCCCCATCGTCTCGGTGTTGGCGAACATCTTGGCGATGAGGGGGGGCCCATCGATTCGACAGCCAAGGGCGTTGCCCGCCTCGATGGTCTCGACCATCAGGGCACGGGTCAAGTCGCGAAGGCCCTCGTCATCGAGGATCCGCCGCGTGCTGATCCCGCCCGCGGTCACGCTCAACGAGTTGAAGGGGATGTTCCAGACGAGCTTCTCCCAGCGGGCCTGCTTGAGCGAGTCGAGGGGATGGGTCTCGATGCCGGCCTCGTCGAAGATGGCGGCGACGCGCGTCACCTCCGCGGGATCGTCGAGCAGATGTCCGAACGCCACCCGGCCGTAATCCAGATGGTGAATGTGGCCCGGCTCGCCCCGGTTGCAGCAGATAAAGGCCAAGCCCCCCAGGACCCGCCGCGCGTCGAACGAGTCGGCCAATCGCTCCTCGACGCCGAGCCCGTTCATCATCGCCAGGATCCGTGTGTCGGGGCCGAGGCACGGCCGGATGAGGCTCTCAGCCACGTCCAAAGCCGTCGTCTTGAGCGAGCAGATGACCAGATCGACCGGCCCGATGTCGTCGCTTCGCGGGTGGCACTGGACCGATTCGAGACGGAAGTCCCCGTCGCAGCTGTGGATGATCAGCCCGCCGTCGCGGACGGCCCGATAGTCGCTGCGCATCAGGAAGTGCACGTCGTGCCCCGCGCGAACCAGCCGCGCCCCGTAGAAACACCCCACCGCGCCACTGCCGATGACGGCAATCCGCATGGCTTCCCAACGCCCCGAGCGATCGATGATGGATCGACGCCCGTCTCAAGGTCGACGCGAATCGAGACCAGGATGATCGATCACACATGTTAGCGAAACGCGCTCGTACTGGGAACCCGCTTCGAAATGGCCAGCCGGCCAGCGGGAAGGGCGTCTGCATGAAGGAGCAGGAGCGCGCAGACTCTACGCGCGCTTGCGGGATGCCTGGATGCGTCCCGAAACGCATTGCCGAAACAAAAGCAGGGGGCGAGGGCCCCTGCAGTCTCTGGGCCGAATCAGGCGGCCCGATTTCGACGGCGGTAGAGACTCAATCCGCCACCCACGGCTAGCAGCACCAGCGTTGTGGGCTCGGGGACCTGCCCGATATAACCGTCGATCTTGAATTCCACCTCCAGCTCGACGTAATCCACGTCTCCGCCGGTTTCAATGGCAGCCATGAGGAACGCCAGCTCATACGGGCTGTCGGTCTCGATCTCCCCACTGTGGCCGATGATGTCCCAGCCGGGATGGCCGGTCCCGCCCACGTTGGAGTTGTAGACCAAGTCGCCAGGATCCAACGTGGAACCCAACTGTGTGCAGGTCCCGTCGCCATCGTCGATGAAGCCGTCCTGCAGCAGTGGTTGGCTTTCTTGTGTGTAGTTGCTCTGTGCGATGAGATCGACTTCCAGTGCCATGTCTGCTTCGGTCATGTCTCCATCGAGCCAGCCCCAGTAATACCAATGGCAATAGTAGGGAATGTACCACCCGTGTGTAGGTACCCATGTGTTATACCACCACAGGCGCGGCACCCAGTACCGATAGTGCCAGCCTGACCCGGCACGAGCGTAGGCCGTTGCATAGCTGGGGGACCCGCTGGTCTGAGCGACCGACCGGGCATACCCCCCGCGGTTCCACCATCCCCAGCCGGCGTTGTACGCGTACGCCCACGCATCGGCCGTCCGGCCGGAGGCCGAGGAGTGGGATTCCGCATAAGCACCATGCCATCCATAGTCGTAGTCCCAGTCCGGTCCCGGATAGGTATTGGTGTAGGTCCGCGCATAGCAGGACGTTCCCCACCAGCCCCACCCCCAGCCATACCACGACGGTGAATAGTCCCACGAGACTGCGGTCCCCCCGTTCCAGGATGTGGCGGTTGCGGTGGCATAGCCCCCGTACCAGTTGTACCAACCATACCCATAGGTCGTGCCCGAGCAGGCGACCAGAAACACAACGCTCACTAGGATTGTCTTACCGGCTCGCATTACCTTCCTCCTCTCTGTTGCCTCGAATCCATCTCCCACGAAAAGCCCTGTCGTCGGCAATAGCCAACATGGGCTGTCGGACAGCGCCCCCCGTCTACCTAGTCCTGTCATCGATACCAGCCTCGAGTGCCTATCCGGATCGAATCAAGGAGTCCCCACGGTCCTTCCCATCTCGCGCAATCCGCGCCGCTCTCAGGGAAGATCTCCCTCGGCCCGCGGTCTTTGTTCCCGAGCAGATCCGACTTCCTCGGGGGGCTGCGCGACCTGTTGGGGATTTCCAGACCCACGTACAGCCGCCCTCCTCACTTGCCAGTACAGTCACGCATAGCGTCAGGACGGTTCTCCGGAGAACCGTCTCAGCGCCAGGCGGGAACCCCCGGTCATCGCGAGATACGTTCCCTTCCTCATGTCTGGATCGGAAGCTCTCCGAAAGCGCCGCTCCTTAGGTGATACAACGAATTAGGAGATATGACTTTCTCCACTCCCACTTCAAACAGGAGAAATGTGTTTCTACAAGAATGGTGTGAGGAACTGCCAAATTCCAGACAGAACCCGTCATTCAATAGTACACAGGATACAACATTTTTACAGCATCGTCAAAAATCCACGTAAATGGCGAACGATCGCATTACGACAAATTTAAACGGAATCCCTCTGCTACTCTTGGTCGATACTTTTATATAATATGTTGGATGATTTAGAGGACTGAATTCAGGTGTGGCCTATGTCGCAGGGGCACAAGTGGCTCTGGCATCGTGACCACCATGTCCCGAGGATGCCGGAGAATGGTCCCCAGAGGAGTGATCCACCACCCAGCCCATACAAGGTGAGAACATCGCCATGAGCACCCGTTCAGCGAGCTAGTTGGCGGACAGCGCCAAGATCTCGTTGACGTCGGGCGTCTCCCACGAGATGACTACGAGACTGTCCGTCTCGCGGAGGGCCGACTCTTGGCCCTTGCGGGGGTTGAGCTGGACGTGCTTGTCCGCCATGACGCCGATCAGGATGGCCGGACGCTCGGTCTCGTGCGACCGGGCGATCCGCTCGGCCGCCTCGGTGAAGCTCTTGCCCACCAGCTCGGTGGGGGTGGGCACGACGTAGACCTCGTTGGTGTCCTCCGACGTGGTGAGCAGCTTTTGGAAGACCTCGGTGACGCCCGGATGCATCGCCGACTGGGCCAGCACGCGCAGCCCCAGCTCCCCAGCTGAGACGATCTCGTCGGCTCCCGCGCGCTCGAGATGCTCTTGCCCGTCGGGCGAGACGCCCTCGACGGCAACGTGTGGCCGACGGCCCTGGTCGCAGGCGCTCTGTATGGCCATGCAGATCAGGATGCTCTTGGCGTCGGCCAGGTGGCCTTGCGACGGGTCCGCCAGCACAATCACGCTGAACGCGTCGCGCACGTTCGCCCGATTCAGGATGATCTCATTGGCCGGGTCGCCCTTGATCGTGTAGACGTCCTCGAACTCGCGGAAATCGTCCCGGTCGGGCAGGACGACGGCGTCGGTGTCTTCGGTGATGATGACGATCGGTCGCAGGACGCGAACGACGGGCGAGTGGAGTTCTCGGATGATCTGCAACCCCTTGTCGTTCCAATTGCAGATGACGATGTGGTTGTTCATGCTGCTTCGGCCCATGTCGTACCTCCTTAGCCGGCGGGAGACGACCACCGCCGCGACCGTGGCCGTGAACGTCGCCACGATACCCACACCCAAGATCATCAGGACGGCCACCAGCACCTTGCCGACGGGGGACGCGGGTGCGTCGGTGTCCAACCCGCTGAACAGGAAGACCCAGATGCTCCACAGCGCCGACCGGAAGCTCTCGTAGGCTTCCTGGCGCTGGCCGTGTTGGTCCACGTAGTTCCGCTCCGCCAACCAGACGCCGAACGCGCCCAACAGCCACAGCGCCACCATGATGATGACGATGCGGGCGAACTCGTGTCGCCGCACCATCCGTCGGAACCACAGGAATCCCCGGCGCATGCAGCCTCCACGTGGCGAGCTTCGTCCCGAATGGCGTCGGTCAAGCGTCGACGGGTTGGATTTTGGGGCAACCGAAGGGGCGCGGCAAGGGGGAGGCAAGGCGTTCTACCCGCCTCGTCGAAGCTGTTCGGCCGTTGGGATGCTGTCCAGCCTGGTCTTGAGTTCCTTGAAGAGCTCGTCGATGCCGACAAGGACCTGGCGGAGCTCGGACGAGGCGTCGCGGCGCAGCTCCGGGGAGTCCGCGTCGCGGACCTGGGCTTCGAGGCGCCTGATCTCGTCGCCGCGAGAGCTGCGATAGGCCTGGGCCTGTTCCTGGAGGTCCTGAAGGATGGCGTAGGCACTGGCCTGCTGGGCCTTGTCCAAGCCATAGCGGACACAGAACTGGCGGACGTAGTTCACCCAGGCCGTCTCGTCTGGCAAGGACGACTCCTCCCGGGTCACCGTGGTCTTGGCCGTGGGGCGCTTCTCGCCGAACCGCATCGGGCCGGGGGACCGGGCGGTCGGGGGCTTGGGCGTGGAGGGAGCGGGTGGCGCCGGGCGCGCATGGGCGGATTCGGTCGGGGGTCTTCCCGCATCCAGCCTGGCCTGCAGGGCGACGTGAACGGGGTCGTTCTCCAGGCCCGACATCCGAGGCGTCCATTCCCCTCGCTCCATGGTCCGCAGCGCGCCGTAGGCTTCCTTCGCTCGTTTGCCGACGATGGTCAGATCCTCGCGGACCTTCGCCTGCTGCTCTGGCGTTAGGTGCTCCTTGGAGAACCGCGTGATCTCCTGTCCTGACTTGGCGTACCACCTTTCAGCGACCGGACGGACGACCTTGGCCCACTTGGCCACCTGCTCGGGCGTGAACGGCTTGTTGGCCAGACGTGTGTCGAGGGCTTCCCGAACCACGGGCAGCAGCGTCTCGGCATTCTCCATGAAGAACTGGAACGCGTTCTGGACGAACTTGCCCCGCAGCTTCTTGACCTGCTCGTCATTCAGGCCGTAGCGCTGCTGGATCATGTCCGAGGCGATCTTCATGCGGCCGTTGAAGTCCCACGGCGGCCGCCTGCTGACCTCCAGGGCCATCCGCTTACCGAACTGATCGAGCTCGGTGTTCCAGTTGTTCTGGGCGTAAAGGGACTCAATGGACTGCTGGATCAACTGGGCATGCTGCGACCAGGGCCCGGATTTGTAGAGCTTGCTGGCGATGGCGTTGGCTTCGGAGAACAGGGCTTGGCGCTTCGAGGCGCTGGGAGCCCGGCGCGACGTCGGACGCCGGCGCGAAACGCGGGGCGATCGTCCGCGTTTGAAGCGACTGGGGTCGGGTTTCCGGAGGCTTGGGGTTCTCCTGACCTGGGCCCAGCCCGGTGCGGTCAGACCGGAGACCAGAACGAGCGCTGCAACTACGTGCCTGATTCTCATGGAATGGAGTCTCGCTAACGGGGCCAGCACCCTTCCATACCCTAGTCGCTTCTTACCCCAGGCTCCAGTAACCACTTGGTGGTGCTTCGGTTCGGGGCGGCTCGGACGGTCCGACCCCGCTACTGATTCTAGACCCACAGGCCCGCCCAGACCATGAGGGAGGCCGGATTTCTGCTCCGATGCCCCAGGACGCCCAGCCACACCGACGTTGCCCCGCCAGCAACCTGGTCGGTAACCGGTCGCGTTCCTCAGCCGCGTTCAGCGAGATAGGATCTGGCCCGGCTCTGCTGACCTTCGTCAGCTACGTTCGCCATCGCCGGCCGGGCCTGACCACGCGCCCTGCCGGCGGCACCCGTCGCCTGAGCCCGATAACCCCATGATGTTACCAAGGCTTCGGCCGGATGACCAGTCCCAATCAGACTGAAAGCCAACCGTCACGGAGTCCCGAACGCAGGCCCCGCCCGGCGGCGCGAGCCACGTCCTCCGATTCCGCTTGATTTGGCTGGCCGTCCGCTTAGGCTGATCGGCCAACCCCAGAGACCCCAGAGCAGATGACCAGGAGGCCATCCATGAATCCTACGATCCCATTCGTCCTCATCGTGCTGCTGCCCTTGTCGGCCGGGGAGACGTCCGCGCCACCGACCACGGCACCCGCGTCCAACGAGGACGAGCCCAACGTCAAGTCCGGCGAACGCCCCTACGAACTGGACTGGGCGGGACGGACCTGGCCCAACCATCCGTCGCTGGTTGGGTTCGAAGATCTTTCCGGCTGGCGGGTCCGTTGCCGGGACGGAGCCCGGGCCAAGCTGTATCGATCGCGGCAGGAGATCATCTTCGGGCAGTACACCGCCAAGGTGGTCTACACCGGCACGTCGGTTCGCAGCGCGTTTGTGATCGAGCCACCGGAACCCATCGAGATTCCAGGCAAGTTCACGGCCATCAACCTGTGGGTCCGCGGCAACAACTGGGGCTGGATCAATCCACCCAAGACCGCGCGGACGAGCGTCCGCATCCTGGTCCGCGACGCCAAGGACGAGCAGTACGCCATTCCCATCGGGACGGTCAACTTCGACTACTGGTTCCTGATGCACCGCACGATGGTCAGCCCGACCGGCCAGACGCGGATGTATCATCCCACGGGCGCGAAGTCCGACCAGGTCATCGACACCCCGGCGCGGTTCGTAGGCATTGAGGTATCCGGCTGCTCCAACGGTGAGCCGGCCAGGCTCTTCTTCGATGCGCTGAGCTTCTACGAGATCCAGTACAAGCCGCTCAAGTTCGCCTCCCAGCCGGACAAGCTGCCCTGGCCGACCACACCCGATACGATCCTGCCGACGTTCAACCATGCGGTCCGCAACGAGGTGAAGCGCATCGACGGGGGATACCGGCTGACGGCCAGTGATCCGATGGAAACCGTTACCTACTCCTACGCACCGACGACGGGCTTGCTGAGCGACATCACGGTCGAGGCCGGTGGCCTGCGGTTCTGGCCGTGCTGGAAGGGGAGCCTCCGGTTTGACCTCGGCGGCCGGTTGGTTCGGCCCTGGTCCAAGAACGCCAAGGTGAAGCTCCTCTATCACGCCAAGGAGGGGCAGCGCGTCGTCGCGGACTGGCAGATCACCAGCGGCGAGACGTCGGCGCGATACCGCTACGAGCTTCGGATCAAGGGCAAGTCCCTGATCGTCGACGTCACCGCCAAGGGCGGCACGGCGACGCGATTGGACATCGGTCTGGCCAAGGGTTTGCAGGCCCCCAAGGCGATCTACATTCCCTATCTGACCTACGGCGGGGATTGGCCGAAGGTGGTCTGTTCGGCCGGACAGGACCGTCCCGTCTTCTTGCTGTCGCTCATCGACTACTACAACTCCGATGCGTCCGTGCTGTTCGGCGCGCCGCGGCTCAGGGGGGAGGGCTGTGTGGCCTACGCCGGCGGCTCGGAGTACCGACCGAAGACGGATGGCAAGCGGAACGACCTCCGCGAACGGCTGTTTGTCAACGTCAGCCGCGACGCGCACGAGGTTCTGCCCAACATCCCGAACCCCAAGTGTGACACGGGCCACATCGCCCGCCAGTACGTGTGGCGGAACATCGGATCGCCCCAGCGGGAGATGTTGGCCAAGTACAAGGCGTACGGGATCGACCAGTTCATCGCTTGTCACCACGAGGTCGGCTGGCGGGACGCGGGCGAGAGCTTCACGATGCGCCTGCGGGCCGCGCCGCGGATCGGAGACAAAGGCCTGGCCGACTACAGCGAATGGCTTCGTGGGCTGGGTTACCGGTTCGGGACCTACACCAACTACGTCGACTTCGCGCCCGTCAACTCCAATTGGAACGAGGACGACGTCTGCCTGAACCCGGACGGCACGTGGCAGACGGCCTGGCCGCGATGCTATGCGCTCAAGCCGCTGCGCGCCGTCGAGAAAGAGGCCTACTACGCACCGCGGATCCACGAGAAGTTCGGCACGAACGCCCAGTACTGCGACGTCCACACGGCCTACATCCCGTGGGGGCGGACCGACTACGACGCGCGCACACCGGGTGCGGGCATGTTCCGTACGCAGTTCAACGCCTTCGCACGACTGCTGCACAACGAGAGCATCGCCCACCACGGACCGGTCTTCAGCGAAGGCTGCCATCAGTGGTTCTACGCCGGCATCGTCGACGGCAACTACGGCCAGATGATCCCCCACAACCAGGGCCATCGGACCGAGCCCGTCGTCGACTTCGAGCTGCTCAAGACGCACCCCCTGTGCACCGATTTCGGCATGGGTGCGCCGAACATGTACTACCCCCGACACGGCGGCGCGTGGACCCAGGACCACACGCGGCTGAGCCCGTACTTCGACAAGTTCCACGTCAGCACGATCGCGTTTGGCCACATCGGCTATCTGGCGTGCGAGTGGGGATTCGACGGGACACTCAAGTCCTACTACCTGTTGCAGGCGTTGCAGCAGCGGTACGCGATGGTGCCGGTCGAACAGATCCGCTACTTCGACGGCAAACAGTTGGTCGATACGTCAACGGCGCTGCTGACCGATGCGTACAAACGGCGACAGATCCACGTGCGGTACAGCAACGGGTTGGATGTGTGGTGTAACCTGAGTCCGGAGCATTGCTGCCGGGTGCGCGTCGCGGACCGGGACTATACCATGCCGTCATATGCGTTCGTCGCGCACAAACCAGGCGACCTTCTGGCTTACTCGGCGGTCGTGGACGGCCATCGACACGAGCTGGTTCGCTGCAAGGACTACCTGTATGTCGACACACGCGGCCAGGTCGTCCGCACACCCGTCATCACCGCACGCGGCACAGTTGCGGTAAAGCGTACGCCCCGCGGGGTCTTCTGGATCATTCCAGCTACGCAGTGTGAGGAGGTTACGATCGCGACGGCGTGGCTCGACGTCGCGCGCCCGGCGACATGGTCGGCCACCGCCCACGACCAGGCCGGCAAGCAGATCGGTGCGTGCGAAGTCCGAGAAGGCCCTGGCGAGGTCACCGTCATGCCCGTCAAGGGTGCAGTCAAGTATCGACTCGAGCCCCGCGCGACGAGCATGGCTCGGCTGAGCTGGAAGATCGACACGTCCAGACGGGAGCTGATCCAAGGGGCCTCCCTGCCGGTTGCCGTTCAAGTCGAACACACGGCTGCGATCTCGTTTGCCTCCCTTCGCCTCGCGGCGGAGTGCGTCTCGCCGGGGACATCGCCAGTATCCCTCGCCTCGTCGCCCCTGTCGCCCGAGGGGGCCGCTCGCGTCGAGCTCCGGCTTCCAAGCGACCAGAAGCCCTACACGCGGTGCTGGTATCGGCTCGCGCTGCTGCGCCGCGACGGCGGTCGGAGTTCTGGACGGTGGATCGACGTCACGGCCGTGCCCGCCTTCGACGTGGCGCTTGTACCCGTCAGTCGCCCCTATCAGCCGGGTCAACCCATGACGCTCTCCGCAACGCTGAGGAGCCACCTGTCTGAGGCCGGCGATGCGATCGTCACGCTGACCGCGCCGTCCGCCTGGCGGGCCGAGCCGGCCAAGCGGACGGTCCGGCTGGCACCGGCTGAGTCGCAGACGTTGTCGTGGGAACTGCAACTTCCCGCCCATCCCGTGGTCGAGCCCGTGACGCTCCGCGTCCAGCAAGGCCGGCGTGCGAACCAGATCAAGCGATACCTCAAGACGCAACCCACCGACTGGATTGCCGCTGACCTCACGAAGATCACGATGACGACCGGTGAATGCCTCCGCGGCGAGGCCGAGCGGACGAGTGATACGCAGCTGACCGGGTCGCTCATCCACGTTTCGGAGGATCGTGTGGGACGCGAGCGGATGCCGACGATCTTCATGCATCCGCCGTACAAGACCGGCGTGGGGTATGCCTTTGCGAGCATCCCGGTCAAGCTGCCCGACGGCAAACCGCAACTGGCGTTCGCCCTGGGGTTCCGGGAGGGCTCGACCACGCAGGACGGCTGTCTGTTCAAGGTGATCGTCATCGGCGGCAAGCAGGAGCGTGAGGTCTTCGCCAAGCAGTACGCCACCCTCGAGAAGTGGTCGCACCACAAGGTGGACCTATCGTCGTTTGACGGCAAGGCCGTCACGCTCAAACTCATCGCCGACGTCGGGCCGGCCGACAACTCCTACTCCGACTGGGCCTGCTGGGGCCAGCCGCGCGTGACGCTGGGCGAAGACGTCATGGCGGTCGAGATCCACGAGACCCAACCCGCGCCGGCGTTTCTGCCGCCGCCCGAGCCGCTCGAGAACCTGACGGCTGCCGACCTGTCGCGGATCGCCTCGGCCAAGATCACGCTGGAGACCGCCGGCGTGAACGGCGGCAAGCACACCTCCTACCTCTACCTGAACGGCGTGAAGATCGGCGCGACGCCTTTGTCCAAGCACGACGACAAGTGGACGCCTGGCAGCGTCGATGTCCCGCCGCCCGTGCTCAAGACGATCGGCCCGACGAACCGGCTGATCATCAAGAACCCCGGCTGCGACTTCATGAAGGTCCGCAAGCTCTGTCTGCGTTTCGCGCTGAAGGACGGTCGCCGCGGCTCGTCCTGGGTCGACGTCGGTCCCTACACCAGCGCCAACCACTGGCCCTACGCCGAAGGCAAGAGCGTCCCCGTCGGCGCCGACCTGCCCAAGGTGCGGTTGACTATCTCACTGGAGTGATCCTGGTGGATCATCCGCGGACGGCATCTTCAACGATGCCTCGGACCGAGTCCCAGTGCTCTTCGGGGACGTAGCAGAACTGCTGACGCTCGACCCTCCCGGTCACTGCCTTGAGGCGCTCCATTCCGGGGAGAGAGCTGATCTCTCGGATTCCATCGTCCCGTTCAACCAGGGTCGACGTCGTCGCGGTCTGCTCCTCTGTTGCTCTTTCGGGATGGTAGTAGTCGTAGGTTTGTGCGATGGGAGCGCTTTCGCGGAAGCAGTACCTGGGATCTAAGCCCAGTTGGGTGAGCGTGTCCTGAATCCGCTCGTACGGCTGGTGACTCCTACGAGGTCCGAAGTCCCCCAATCCTTGTGCGCTCACTGGCTTGAATCCCCTGCGACCGAGGAATCGCTGAGACAAATCCGCCAGGACTTGATCTCCGTGATCCTGGCACTGGGCGAAGTGCGAAAGCGACACTGCGTCATCCAGCATCAAGAACCCGTCGAGCGCAAGCTCTTCCTGGCGGAGGAAACGGAGCATGGGACGACTCGTGAGGCCCCGGCAGACGAAAGGGCCGGAAAACAGATAGGCCGTCCCTAAACCACCGCGCCAGATCTCGACTTTACCCTTCTTCTGTCGGACACGCTGCTGCCGCAGAAGGTGCGTCAAGACACACCCTACTTCCGGCCTACCCAATCGCTGCCTTCAGCCGCTCGAGGTTCTGGCGGACCTTCTTGACCACCCCCTCCTGATCCGCCAACGGCGTGACGTCCACCTCCATGATGTGGAAGAGGGGAAGGCTCAGCAGCAACAGGTTCAGCTCATCGTTGGAGGCGGCGTCCGCGATGAACACGTTCGCCTTCCTGCCGACGGCCATCCCGCCCGCCAGGATCTTGCCCTCCTTCCGCAGGGCCACCAGAGCCTCGCCGAGTGCAATCACCTGTTCCACATGCTGGACCAGGTCCTGACCCGCGGTCGGGATCTTGTCCTCGAGTGCTTCCATGGTCACGAGATACTGCATCTGTATACCTCCTTATCGAAGTTGGTTTCGGGCAGTAGGGTGGTCCTCCGGACCCACCTTCTGGTGTTGCGCACGCCGAAGGAAAAGGTGGGTCGGAAACGACCCACCCTACTTGAAGCGCTCGAGGATCTCGCGGTGTCGTGCCTGCCGCTCCTCGAAGTTCTCCAGCGGCGTGACGTCAACCTTCATCTGCGTCCACGAGGGAAGGGTCATGAGCAGCTTCGTCACTTCCTCGTTGGAGGGGGCCTCCAGGATGAGCACCGTCCCCCTGCGTCCGGCCATATCCCCGCCGGCCAGGATCTTCTTGTCCGCCTCCAGCTTCATCAGCGCCTCGTGCGTGGGGATGATCCTCTGCTTGAGATGCTCAACCAGCTCCTCAGGCGAAGCCGCCGGCGGCGTCCCGATCAACTCCATCGTGACCAGATACTTCATTGACCTACCTCCCTTCCCGTGGTTTCGAACGCATCCTCCCAACCCATGTCACGACCAGCTCGCGCATGATACCGCAAACCCAACATGGCCGTGCGCGAATTCCGCGCCACCGTGGCACGGGCGTCCCGCCCGTGACGGTCCATGGGCGAGATGCCACCCGTGCGGTTCCTTCGGCCCCGCACCCAGGAGAAGGTGCGTCAAGACGCGCCCTGCGCGATTGCAGCGCCCGGTTGGCGCATGGGGGATCAGACCGATTCTCCCATGGCGCTCAGAGTGGCCTTGATCTCCGTGATTCTCTCAGCCTTGAAGTCCTTCAGGACTAGCATGATGATCAGGCCGAAGCATACGAAAAGCCCTACGAGCGCCCAGGCCGGGTTTCGCCCTTTGTACTTGGCTACGTATACCAGCCCTACCCCGAAGAGTGCGGTGGCGAGGATCCATGTGAGAGCCAGCATCTCCGGCCTGGGATCGGACATGAAATGAGCGAGTAGCATGAGGGAGAAGCCCGGAATGCCGAATAGGAAGCCCAGGGCATTGTTGCGTTTGCGTTCCTGCTCGATCTCCTGGAGCTCCCCCCGTAGTCGGGCGGGGTCCGGCCTATGCCCCTGCGCAGGGCCTGCTGAAGGAGCCAGGTACCCGCGGCAGTGCTTGCATTTCTTGGCGGCGGCCAGAATCTCCTCGCCGCAGAAGGGACAGGGCTTGGTATCTCGCTGCGACGGTGTCCCGGTTCCCACAGCTTGGTCTACCGGCTCTGCTCGCGGGAGTGAAGGAGCGATTGGCACACTGCTCGGAACGGTGAGAAGGCGTCCGCAGTTTGGGCATTTGACTTGTCTTCCGGCATGTTCGTCCTTCGCGCGATAGGACTTGCCACAACCGTCGCATTTGACGTTGACTGACATCGTGTTGCTCCGGAGCCCAGCGAAGTGGGCTCGGTGGGCCCATCACTCCGAGGCCCAATATGAGGTATGTCTCGAAACGACCTGTGTCCTCGCTGTCTCCCATCCCCTTACAGGCGTGGACCATACTGCCTGTCCGCGCAAGCGGGGACTTCGCCCGGGGCTACTCTCCAACCGGGGTCTCGCTGCTCGACTGCAGCGCCTGAGCGGCTTCGTGCTTGGCGTCCAGCCGGGACGAGAGATAGTACCCGTACGACACGATTGGCCCGAGCAAGACGTGCCCAAGAACGATGGCAACGCGGTTCTCCTCCTTGACATTCTTGATGCCGTGGATGAGCGTCTGAAAC